>Ga0172377_10002676_pt1 | contig 18233 bp, 15 predicted proteins | sample Pumphouse3metaG_FD_119749 | JGI IMG/M metagenome (GOLD analysis project Ga0172377, IMG submission 119749) | Leachate microbial communities from a municipal landfill in Southern Ontario, Canada - Pumphouse #3 metaG | ecosystem: Engineered > Solid waste > Landfill > Unclassified | place: Canada...
CTGATGCCATCTGGTTTACATTCAAGAAGCAACATTGGACTTTGTATGTCATTGCCGTTCGCTCAACTACTGGTGGGAAAGCTCATTATTTAGACCCCGTATTAGTTCCAGGGCGAGAGACTGGCGCGGGCTGGAAGCAGATGTTTGAAAGTATTCCAGATGAGATAAATAATCGCGTCCTAGCTATTGTTTCCGATGGTTTTAGAGCATTGCATCAAATTGCCAAAGAACGAAAGTGGGTTCAACAATTATGTCATTTTCATCTTTTGCAACAATTACAGATACAGCTAGGATCCTGGAAAAAATTACCAGATCAACCAATTAGAAAAGAAATATATCAATGTGTCTGTGAGCTACTTAAAACAACTAATCATGAATCTAAATATGCTTTAAAACTGTATGAGTTAATTAATAGTCCGAAATGTCCGCATAGATATTTTATGATTTGTAATGAAATGATTAGACGTCTTGATAACTTTAGAGCTTACATTAATCATCCTGAATTAAATCTGCCACACACCACCGGATGCTTAGAATCAACTAATAATATTATTCGCGATCGTTGCAAATATTTACGAACACCAGAATCTTTAAAACTGAGAGCAACGGCTCTGCTTAGAGCGAGACAAACAGTGGTTTGCAACTATAAAAAAATGACAAATTTTACACATAATTAATTTAATCATCCCAAATATGAAAATAAATTATATCTATTCATCATTCTCTTGAAAGTATTATTAACAAAGAGTCCTTTAAACTATAATATTTTCTTCGAATGAAAATAATCCTAAGTTATAGACTAGCTACCGTTTAAATCTTTAGCTTGCTGCCGACGATGTTTTTGCCAATTAGCCTTACGGCCAAGTTCTCCATTACGCACAACTTCAGCCACCCAGCTACCTCCTAAAAGATGAGGTAATATCACATAATTAGCGCCAGCATTATATAAATTCGTTAAATACCTTTTATGATACAGGCTAGCTATCACAACCGCCTTAGGATTTACTTGGCGTACAAATTTGATTAATAAAAGCTGATCTTCAGGCGAAGGGATCGTAGAAATAATATATTTTACTGACTCCAACGGAAGGGCTCGTAAAAATTCAATATCAGATGCATCGCCAAAAAAAGATTTAATCTTTTGTTTATTAAAACTCCCAATTTTTGTAGGATCAAAATCAACTACCGCATAATCTATGCTCCTATCTTTTAAAGCATCGCCAATTTTCCAACCAGTACGATGATAACCAAAAATGAACGCTGTAAATTTTTCTTTTATATTATCAACTTGGAGATAACGATCAGGTCCAAATCTAGACAAGAATGGTAAAAACCAATTATATATTTCATAACTATAAGTCATCATGTAGGAAGATAAAAAGATAGTAAGAATTGCTGCTAAAGTAAATATAGCCATTTCCCTGCCCGCAATTAAACCTGCGGCTATGCCAGCGAAAAGAATAATAAAGCCAAATTCACTTAGTTGTCCTGAGGTTAAAGCCGCCAAAAAACTATTACGTCTAGTAAAATGTCGCCAACGAAAAAGTCGATACAAAATTATTGGCTGAATAACAAGAACAAAGAATGACAAAAGTAATACAGGGCCAACAATATTAGATAGATTATTAAAATCAGCTTGGCTGCCCAATAGGATAAAAAATAAAACTAAGAAAAAATCCCTCAAAGGTTTTACCCGGCTAGCAATTTCTTGTTGGAAACTAGATGAGCCTAAGCTAATACCCGCAACAATTGCTCCTAACTCTAACGAAAAACCAAGCCAATGTAAAATGGACGCCACGCCAAAACACCAAGCAATAGTGAAAATAAATAAAAATTCGCCTGATGAAGCAATTTTTTTTAAAAAAACAGGTAAAATGTACTTAGCACTAACAATAATAGCAAAAAAAGTTAATAAAATCTTAGCTAATAATATCCAAGAAAAAACATTATTAATAGAACTGCTAGGCAACTTAAAAGAAAGCCATAATAAGACTAGAATAGACAAAAGATCTTGAATTAACATTAAACCAATAGCATGACTGCCGTAAACTGACTCTTCATCTTGTTTTTCACCTAAAATTTTTAAAACAATAATCGTGCTAGAAAAAGACGAGGCTAAGCCCAAGAGAACCGCTCCTGATAATTCTAAACCAAAATACAAAGCTAAAGGAAAAAAAATACAAAAATTGAAAAAAAACTGAGATAAACCAATTATTGAAGCTTCTTTCCCAATTTTTTTTAAGTAAGAAAAATTTAAATCGAGACCTACAATGAACAATAATAACACAACCCCAAAACTAGCAAAAGCATCATACATCGATTCACCAGCATGCATAATATTCAAAAATAAAGGCCCCGCAATAACACCAGCAGCAATATAAGCTACAATTAACGGCTGTTTAATTAACCTGACAAAAAAAGCCACACTAACAGTAATGGCTAAGAGAGTACTTAATTGTAAGAAAAGATTGGCCTCCATAATAAGTGTTGATTGCTGCTTTAGTATAACATAAAAATTACTATGTAAAAATTACTAAGACTAACAATTTAAGTGTTTGAATAGATTAACAGTTAAATATAATATCAAAAAATAAAAAAATCCTTATAAACTCTCCTTCTTATTCACTTTAATTCCTACAATATCTTTTTTTATTATCTACCTTTCCTACTCGGTTCTTAGGGCAGCCACTGGATCAAGTTTAGCTGCTTGTTTAGCTGGACGATAACCAAATAATAATCCAGAAACTAAAGAAAAAATTAATGATGCTAATACGCCAAACCAAGGGAAAATAAAATACCAATCAATACCAAAATAACGAGCAACTATACTTAGTAGATAAGAGACAACAATTCCAATAATAACTCCTAGGAACCAGCCCCAAAAAGTAATCAATAAAGATTCTATTAAAAACTGTAAAATGACGTCTTTAGCTGTTGCTCCTATAGCTTTACGTAGGCCTATTTCTGGAGTTCTCTCAGTCACGGTCACATACATAATATTCATAATACCCACGCCACCAACCAATAAAGAAATAAGAATAATTGCTAAAAGTAAATAGGTTACAGCGTTAGTTACAGTCCCCAAAGTATCGAGCATTTCTGCCATTGTAGATACCCTAAAATCATCTTTACTTGGATCATTAATCTCATGCCGATCTCTCAATATCAAAGCTATTTCTTGAGCTGTTTCGTCAGCTAAATTAAGATCTAACACTTGATGTGTCATTGACATCACATAATCAATCCCCAATATTTTCTTATGAAGAGTCTGAATCGGCAAATAAACCGCATCATTAAAGTCCAGAAAACTAAAGCCTCCGCCTTGTTCAGCTAAAACACCTATGACTCTAAAACGTTGTTTACCAAGCCTAACAAATTTACCAACAGCCTCTTGATTAGCAAATAAAGTCTGGCTAATTTCTGAACCTAAAACTAGCACTAAAGATTGACTATCATCATCTTCTTCAGTAAAAAAACTTCCTTTAAGTACTTTGGTTTTGGAATCAATATCTACATATGAGGCACTGACACCAAAAGTTAACACTTTTTTGCCCTCAGCCTCATAACTTATTTTTTGCTGGCCTAAAGACATAGCATAGCTAGTACTAATGTTATCTAATTTATTAATTGCCTCCATGTCGCTTAACTTCAAGCTAGTTATTTCAGTTGTAGCAGAAACATCTTTACCAGGCGTCTTAGTCTCAGTTTGAATAATATTCGTGCCAAATGATTCGATTTCTCCAGAAACTAAACGGGTAACACCATCGCCAGCGGCAAAAACAACAATGATTGCAGCTACGCCGATAACAACACCTAAAACAGTCAAGCTAGTACGCAAGATATTAAGACGCAAAGAGCGCCAAGCTAATTGGAAGGCAATATATAATTTACTCATAACGTAAAGCTTCTATCGGGCTTAAATCACTAGCTCTTTTAGCAGGATAATAACCGAAGATTATACCTATAATAATAGAGATTCCAATAGCTACCAAAACAGAAGAGATGGATATCACAAAATCCCAATTATAATCTAATAATCTAATAACTATGGAGATTAAATATGAGAACATGGTACCGATAAATAGGCCAATTATACCGCCAACAAGGGTAAGGGCAATAGCTTCAAACAAAAATTGATTTAAAACTTGGCGTCTAGTCGCCCCTAAAGCTTTACGAAGTCCAATCTCTCTCGTTCTCTCGGTCACACTAACTAACATAATATTCATGATACCAATTCCGCCCACTATCAGAGAGATAGCAGCCATAGCGGCTAAAAAATATCTTAAAGCATCAGTGATGGTAACAACTAAATCAAGTGCATCTTTAAAGCTACGCACAGAAAAATCATCATCTTCTGGGTTATCAATGTCGTGCCTTTCTCTCAGTGTGTCCTTAATCATTAAGAGGCTTTCATCAACATTATCAGAACTATCAACCTTCACTCTGATAGCACTTAAATAATTAACCCCGGCTATATCTTTCTGAACGAAAGACAATGGAGCTAAAACTAAATTATCATAATTTGAAAAGCCAACTTGGCCCCTCTCTTCCATAACGCCAATCACAGTCACAGACTTATTCCTAACTTTTATTTTTTTACCAAGGGGATCACTATTTGCAAATAACTCTCTTGCCACTTGACTGCCTAAAACCACCAAACGTAAGTTAGAGTCTAACTCTTCGCTAGTGAAGAATCGACCGCGATCAACTTTACTCGTCTCAACTAATAGATAATCACCATTAATTCCGTTTAAATCAGAGCTATAATTTATATCTTGGTAAGAGAATATTTCGCTAGAGTTATAATAAGAGACTACGCCAAGTAAATGAGAAACATTATTTTTATTTTTTAATGCTTCTGCATCATTAGTAGTTAAAGTAGTTATTTTTAATCCAAAAACTGAAGCTGGGGGGCCCTTTTCATCTGATTTACCAGGTAAAATACCAATTAAATCACCCCCAAAACCATCCAGCTGACTCAATATTAAAGACTGAGCCCCGGCTCCGAGCGACATAATTAAAATCACTGCAGCCACACCAATGATAATTCCTAACATGGTTAAAAAACTCCGGGTCTTATTACTTAAAAGAGCCCGGAAAACTAAAGATATGAGCTGTCTAAAATTCTCTAACATAAATTATTTTAAATCCTCACCCTCTTTAGCAAAACGTCTATTTTTTACTAGATCATCAGATACTATTTGACCATCATGCATTCTAATAATTCTTTCCGCATGTTCAGCTGTATACGTTTCATGAGTCACAAGAATAATCGTCTTGCCTTGGGCATGTAACTCCTGCAAAATTCTCATAATTTGGACGCCTGACTTAGAATCTAAGTTACCAGTTGGTTCATCAGCAAATATAAGTGATGGGTTATTAACTAAGGCACGAGCAATAGCTACTCTCTGTTTTTCACCACCAGAAATTTGATTAGTAAAATAGTCTAAGCGATGACCCAAGCCAACACTGACTAAAACTTCTTTTGATCTTTCATCCATCTTCTTTTTATTTGTTGAGTAAATCAAAGGAAGTTTTACATTATCAAGCACGCTAGTACGAGCTAAAAGATTAAAAGCTTGAAATACAAAACCTATCTCTTTATTACGTAAACTAGCCAACTCTTCATCATTCAACAAAGAGACATCCTGACCAGCAAAACCATAAAAACCAGAAGTAGATCGCTCCAAGAGTCCAAGAATATGCATCATAGTTGACTTACCCGAACCGGATGGCCCCATAATCGAAACAAATTCTCCTAAATTAACTTCAAAAGACAAGTCTTTTAGCACCTTAGTCTCTAGATCACCATTAATATAAGTTTTAGTTAAATTATTTATTTTCAATAATGTTTTAGACATAATAATTATTTACTATTCTTTAATGAAGGTAACCACATCTTCTCCTTCACTAAGGCCACTAATAATCTCAATCAGGCCATCATCACCACGCAGACCAACAACAACCTCCCGCTCTTCAACTTTGTTATTAATTAAAACTCGAACAATCCTAGCATTATCTTTAGAAATTACTGTTCTACTGGGAACTTGTAGAACACCCTCCTTTACGTCAGTGATAATACTTACATTACTAGTCATTCCTGCTTTTAAACTAAGGCTTGGATTATGATTCAAGGCTAAGTCAGATTCTAAGTTAATAAATTCAATCTTTACTTTGTAATATACAACTTCTTGAATAAGCGTTTGCGCTGGCTCGATAAAACTAACCTTACCTTTAAGAATAAATTCATCATCTAAAGCATCAAAACTAATATCAGCCTCATCACCAATTTTTATTTTACTAATATTTGATTCAGCAATGTCCACTTCAACATTGAAATTATTATTTACCAAAATAACAATCATCGGCTTAGAGCCGAGTCCATACTGTTCGCCTATCTCATAATTTAAAGCAGTTACAACACCATCAAGTGGGGCTAAAAGCATGCTATCACTAATCTGCTGTTCAACACCAGCTAAATTAGCCTGTGCTTGAGTAACTTGAGCCCGAGCTAAAGCGATATCCTGATATCTAGCTGGGGCTGCCGTACTATTAAGTTGCGCCTTAGCAGAAACTAAACCTTGCCTGGCTGAATCTAAGCGTGATTCAGCCGAAGTTAACTGTTGCTCACGACTTAGTTTTAAACTACTAAGGTTATTAGCTGCAGCTAACTTAGCATTATCAAGTGCGACCACCGCTTGTTGCCACGAAGAATTGGCGTTAGCTACATTCACACTACGATTTAAAACAGCATTACTATAAGTTTGTAAAGAATTTTCAATCGTATTACTAGCTGCGTTTATTTGATTTGATTGAGAGCTAATCTGATTTTTATAAGTATCAAGCTTTTGCTGAGAAAAATCTGAACTAGTAATTGTGGCTTCCAACATAGCATAAGTATAATCTAACAGACTACTTATTTGACGTAAAAGAGACTTTAGATTTTGGGCCGCTACACTAATACTATTATCATCTAATTTAGCCGCTAAAGCAGACTTTTCTGCTGGCTCAATCAAATTAATAGCTTTTAATCGAGCATCTTTAGTCTGGTTTAGAAGTGAACTATTTTTTACACTTAAGACTGCTTCGGCATCATCATCTTCTAATAGTGTATTAACGTTATCAAGGGCAACTTTAGCAGCTAACATTTTATCATCAATACTTATGAGGGCTGAACTTCTGGCATTAGACACATTAGCATCAGACATTTTTTGTGTATTATTTAAGGCGGTCAAGGCAGAACTGACAGCTTGTTCTTGCGGGGTTAAGGTTGCAGACGAGTCTGATTCTAAATCAGCTAAATTTTTCTCAGCTTGTCTCAGATTTTCAGAAGTAGTTTTTTCAATTTTATCTAAATCACTTTGAGCTGCTTCTACGCTAGCTTTAGCTTGACTGACCGAGGCTTCACTAACAGCAATGTTTTCACCACTAGCACCAGCTAAAATTTTAGATAGGTTTGCTTCTGCAATTTGCAATCCTGCTTGGGCCTCTAATTTACGAGACATTAAAGAACTACTATCAAGAGACGCTAGTTCCATGCCGGCACTAACCGTATCACCAAGCTTGATCTTTATATCCTGAATCCTACCTGGATTCATAAAATTTAATGACACTTCTCTTACTGGTTGCAAAACTCCACTTTCATTAACAGTCTGCACTAATTCTCCACGCCTGACTTTCACAGTGGAATAGGAAACATCATTATTACGACTTGTAAACCACCAAATGGCAATAATTACTAATATTAATATTAGACCTACCCACCACCATTTTTTCATTTTTTTCATAAAATATTAAAAAATTATTATTTTTATATTATATCACATTTTTTTATTTAAAAGAGAAAATATATTAAAATAGTTCTTATAATTTTCTCAGCCTTTTTCTCAGTACTGGATAATTATCTATTGTTTTTTTTACTAAAGCCCAAAAATGGGGGCCATGGTTCATTTCCTGTAAATGACAAAGCTCATGAACTACTAAATAGTCAACCAGGTCAGGTTCTAAATAGATTATACGATAATTAAAATTCAGGCCTAATTTATGAGAACAACTACCCCACCTGCTTTTCTGATCTCTAATACTAAGACGACTATATTTAAAAGCGTAAAACTGATTAAAATGCTTAATGCGGTCTAAAACTAATCTTCGTGCTTTTTCTTTATTCTGTAAATAATCACTCCGAGATCCTTGAGCTAAAAGCCTTGGTCCTTCAGCTTCTATTCTTTCAATTTGTTTAATTAACCAATCCTTTTTTTCTTCAAGAAAATATCGTGCTTTTCTTTCACTAAGCCACATTGGCCGGCTCACCACTATCTTTGCATCAGAGTTAACAGAGATACGCAGATGCTTGCTACGACGAACCCTTTTAAATTGAACAATATATCTCTCCATACTACTTAGCCTCTCCAGAATTTTATAATTTTGAATACTTCCCTGTCCATGCCCTTAAAGGAATGTGAGGCTTTTTTAATTATAATTGATTCATTTTTCTTCTTTTTATTTAAGACAGAATCAAACCAATTTTTTATTTCTAGCATCGGACGGTCGGCATATTCATCAGCTTCTGCTAGAATAACTAAAATAGGCTGATTTACTTTCATTAATATGGGTCTTTTTTTTGAAGCGTAGGAAAATATTTCTTCTTGACTATTAGGTGTGTACAAACTTAAAAATCTTTGAGCAGAAATATAATGAGGCCATAAAGAACTAGCTAACAGATTATTTTCTTGACCTTCCTTTTTTAAACTTAATGCCGCCTTTAAAGCTAAATGATACTCATTCTTCTCTTTATCAATACCAGCGTAGTCGCTCATCGGCGCCAGAAGAATTGCCCCCGCTATCTTAGCTCTTTGATTATGAGCTAGATAATAGATTATTTTCTGACAACCAGTTGAATGACCAATCAATATTATTTTTTTTGCCCCTTGCTTTTTAGCATAACTTATTGATCCATCAATATCATCTTGGCAATCAGTAAATTTCTCGTGAGCCATGCCGGCTAATAGATAATCACATTCCTTTTTATTCTTTTTAATTTTAAAAGAATTAATTAAACCATGGCCACGATTATTAAAAGTTAAAACAGCAGTATTTTTTTGATTAGCAATTAGCTCAAGTAGTGAAAGGCGAGAAAAAATACTAGCACCTAAACCATGCAAAAAAATATAGACTATCTCAGCATGAGACTTCCCCAACCAAAGACCATGTAGCTCTATTTTTTTTGGGCTTAAAAAAGAAATTGAGATTTTTTTCATATTAGACGAAATTAAATAACTAATTATTGTCAAATCATATAATATCAAAATAAAAGATAGAAGCGGAAAGAAAAAAACTAAGACCAAACAAAAAGTTAATAAAAAATCTATTTTCTTTTATGTCTTGGGGTAAATGACTTAGCTTTAAAGCTACTAGGACTCCTATTTTCTTCTTTTGACTTAAAAATCTTAGAACCAGAAGTCCTCACTCCAGTCTTAAAATCTTTTCTCGGTCCAACACGGCGACTCGAGGCGTGGTTCTCCTCTTTTACTTCCGCCAACTTTACTGTTCCTTTATTATTAGCTATTTTAGACTTAGAATTATTATACTGTCGCCGTTTAGGTTTAGCCGCTTCTTTAAGTTGATAAAGATTTCTCCTAAAAGCAAAGCGATTGCCGCCGTCAAAACTTGGATTGTGCATTAAAGGGACAAAATCAGCATCACTATCATTACTGCTCTTACTATATTTATTCATAGCCCTAACTGGCCTCTTATTGTCCACTCGAGTTCTTGACTTAACTTGTAAATATTCTGGGGTAGCAGTTGGATCAATATACTCAGCTCTTTTCTTAAATCCAAGACTAGTATAATTTTCTTCTTTATTAGATGTCGGCTGAACATACTTTTTATTTACCACCCTCTCACGAGAAATATTTTGTGGCCTACCACTACGATCAAAATTTTTTTTTAATGGTCTTTTAATAGAACTTATTTTTTTTTGGCTAGAATCAGTAAAGCTACCAGAATTAGAAGAAATAATTTTTTTAACAGCTAAATTTTTTCTAATTAATTGTTCAATTTTTAAGACTTCACGTCTTTGTTGTGGCGTTGCAAAAGAAATAGCTTTACCTTTTTTGCCAGCTCTAGCAGTACGACCTATACGATGAACATAATCTTCAGAATTGTCTGGCAAATCATAATTCAATACTAACTCAATATCATTTATGTCTAAACCCCTGGCCGCCACATCAGTTGCGACTAATATTCTAAACTTACCATTCCTAAATCCAGCTAATGAAGCCTGTCTTTGTGAGAAAGAAAGATTAGAGTGAATTTCAGCTGCCTGATATTTTTCAGCTTTTATTTTTTTCGTTAATTTTGAAGCTCCATGTTTAGTCCGCACAAAGATTAAAACAGAAGATCGATACTCTTTCAAAAGTAATAATAATTGCTCAAACCGATCTTCACGACTAATTAAATAAATTTCTTGATCAACTAACGAGGCTGTTGTCCCTGAAGGAGCTACTTCAATCCTAATTGGAGTGCGTAGATGTTTTTCGGCTAATTTCATTACTGCAATCGGCATTGTAGCAGAAAATAATAGAGTTTGTCTGTTTTTGGGAACGCTCTTCATTATTTCTTCGATTTGAGGAGCAAAACCCATATCAAACATCATGTCTGCCTCATCAAAAACCAAAACAGAAACATTGTTGAGACTAATAGTCTTTCTGTTTAATAGATCAATTAAACGACCAGGCGTAGCAACAATGATATGTGGTTTACGACGCAAAGCTGGTAATTGCTTGTAAACCGACTCTCCGCCAATAACTAAAGCTGTTCTCAAACCTAATGCGTCACCTATTTTATGTAAACTCTTTTCAACCTGCCCCGCTAATTCTCTGGTAGGTAAGACTACCAGACCCCGTCCTTTATTAACGGCAATTCTTTGTAGCATAGGGATCCCAAAAGCAAAAGTCTTGCCAGTACCTGTTTGAGCAATGCCAACTAAATCCTCACCGGTTAAAATTGCGGGTATTGCTTGAAGCTGAATCGGAGTGGGGGTCTTTAATCCTAGACTAGCAATAATCTTAAGAATAGACTCCTTGATACCAAGATTACTAAAATCAACTCGTTCCCCAGGCGGTATTACCAAATCTTTCGTTAACATAAAAATAAGCGATCAGATCGAGCTGATCACTATTAAAATTTATTAAAAATGAATAAGAAACATATTCTTAACTGCTATTAATTTAGCATAAATACTTTATAAGGTCAAATGCCACTTTTTTTAATTTCAACCATACTTAATAGTATAGGGTCTATTAACAAGGGCTAATTACCTATTGGACTAAGCTTACAAACAATCGCTTACACTATTGACATTAGTTATATAATATTGTATTATATGATTTAATTTAAAGATTGTGTAACTTAATAATTAAATAATAGATAATACGATGAATAAAAGAAACAGATTAGCGCTAAAATGGACTATTTATGTGACTTTAGTGACAGTCACGTTAATATTTATGGTTAGTATAGGAATAGAATATTATATTAAAAATATTTTAGGAGGCAAAAATTCACCTAATTTATATTATTTACTAACAGGAGCAACCGTAGTCAACCTACTAGCAATATTTTTTAATCCAGCTGTTGAAGTTATGAGATCAGAAATGTTCTCAGATGATCACCAGAATCCAATTAAAACATATTTTGCTAATTTCTTTTCTCAGATAATAATGTCAATTATATTTGGAATCTTTATTGGCATAATGGCTGGTTTTTTAGCTGGATCAGTATTCACTATTTTTCTAATCTTTCCAGAAAATAATACATTTTTTTGGGAAAGCATAAAGATTGCGCTCCCCTTCGCCTTAATTGTTTCAACTATTTTAGTCGCCTTTGGCCGTTGCTTAATGGCCTTCTTGGGTCCTTTGATAAGTTTCTGCGTAGCAGCAGCAATTGGCACTTTTATCGGTGGCCCCTTAGTAGGCCTCCTATCTGGGATTGTAGGTTCTGGATCTATTTTTAGCTTTCAATTCCAGTCTTAAATTGAAATAGAATTAATAATATAGGAAACATAGTAAGCAAGATATTAAATAATAGAGCCCCATATTAAAACATATATGGGGCTTTTTCCTATTTAATTTTACAAATAGTAGTTTACTTAAACTACTACTATTATATAAAATCAATTTCTTGCCATAAATTTATACTTGCCCTATCATTAGAAGATAAACAATATGACTATATGCGAGTACCAATTAGGAAAGGAGATGAGCGAATTTTCGCGAACAAAGACTATTATCTCACTAAACAGAGATATCAAGCAATCGAGTTAGAGATTACTAGATTGAAGGAATATCGCCCTAAATTAGCCGTAGAAGTTAAGAGATTGGCAGAAATGGGTGATTTTTCAGAAAATGCTGGTTATCAAATGGCTAAAGGGAAAATACGTGGTTTAAACCAACGTCTTTTAAACTTGGAAGATCAACTAAAAAAAGCTGAAATAATCGAAATTAGTAATGATCTCAGCCTCGTCCAGATTGGTCATACAGTTAAATTAAAAATTGACAGTAAACACAAAACTTATACAATCTTAGGCGCTAGTGAAAGTGACCCAAAAAATGGCATTATTTCTCATCTTTCCCCCCTAGGGTCAGCTCTCTTAGGAAAGAAGGAGGGAGATACAGTAATGATTAAAAATAATAAATATAAAATAATTGAAATTGATAAGTAAGATGACTATTCTCCTACAATTACAAAAATTAGCTAAAGAATATAGTGGCGAAAAAATTTTCTCTAACTTATCTTTTAGCGTTACTAATAAACAAAAAATTGGCATAGTTGGTAGAAATGGGGCTGGGAAATCAACTCTATTTAGAATCCTAAGTGGAGAAGAGGTCGCAGACGGAGGTGAAATAATCATCAATGAGAAGACGAAAATTGCTTATCTTAAACAATATAATGATTGGCAAGCAGTTGAAACGGCCCTAGAGTATTTAATAAGAATAAGTGATCAGGAAGACTGGCGCGTCCGACAGCTAGCCAGTAAATTTGAATTACGTGAAGAAAGACTCCAACTCTTAGCTAATAGTCTATCTGGTGGCTGGCGTATGAGATTGAAAATATGCGCCATGTTGCTGCAGGACCCTAACCTACTATTATTAGATGAGCCAACTAATTATCTGGATTTAAACACTATTCTATTACTTGAAAATTATCTTCGTTCTTATAATAAAAGTTTTTTAATTATTTCACACGATCGTAATTTTTTGCAAAAAACTTGCCACGAAACAATCGAAATATCAAAAACTGGATGCTATCACTACACCGGTTCAATAGATGCTTACTTAGATTTTAAAGCACAAAAACTTGCCACGCTGATTAAAGCTAATGAAAGCCTAGAGCGACAACAAGAACACTGGCAAGAATTTATTGACCGCTTTCGCTATAAAGCTTCTAAGGCCAAACAAGCTCAAGCTATGATTAGAAAAATTAGCAAATTAGAAGAAAAAAGAATTAAAATTGAAGATGACACAGGTATTCAAAGAATAAATGTTGCGGCCGTTCAGCCAAGAAATAATTTTATTCTCAAAATTAGAAATATGACTATTGGTTATCAAGAAAAAAAAGTAGTTGAAAATATTCAACTAGATTTAAAAGCGGGTGAAAAGTTAGCCATTCTAGGCTTAAATGGTCTAGGTAAAAGCACTTTAATTAAGACCTTAAACAAGGACATTAATCCACTTAGTGGTTCATTTACCTGGTCAACTAATCTTAAAATCGTTTGCCACAGTCAAGAAGAGATGGAAAAGATGGATGCGCATGAACAAGCAGGCAGTTATTTAAGAAGAATGGCAACTAGTGATATTAAAACTGAGACAGTTCTCAAAATGGCGGGAGACTTTTTATTCATTGATGAAGAATTAAAAAAAAATATTGGCATATTATCTGGTGGTGAGAAATCTCGTCTTCTTTTAGCTGGACTACTGCTATCTAAACCTGATGTTCTACTGTTAGATGAAGTGACTTGCCACCTAGATTTTGAAACAAGAGATGCTTTAGCGATTGCTTTAAAAAAATACCAAGGAAGCATTATTTTTGCTAGTCATGATCGTGGTTTTTGTGAAGCTATAACAAATTCTATCCTGGAACTCGAAAACGGAGGAGCTAAAATAATATATGAAGATTATTCCGATTACTTAAAAAGATTGGAAAAAAGAATACTCCAAGGACAACTTGACAATCATGCGGTGAGCGATAAATCTAAGAAATTAAAAGAAAAATCACGACAAGATTATTACGGTTATAGAGCTAAACAGAAAAAAATCCAGTCTTTAGAAAAAGAACTGGAAAAAATGCATGTATATAAGAAAAACTTACTTAATTACTTTCTAGAAAATTATCAAAAATATAATAAAGAAAAAAATGAAGAATTAGAAATGATAACTAGACGAATAGCAGATAAAGAAGAATATTGGCTTATGCTTCAGACCGAGCTGGAAACTGGGAAATAAATTCATAAAGCACTATGCCAGCCGCCACCATTACATTTAAAGATTTATTAAAACCATACATCGGCACTTCACAAATAGCGTCAACTAATTTTAAAGTTTCTGCTTTAACCCCATTACTTTCATGGCCAAAAAGGAAAGCCATTGGTAAGGCCTTAGATATTTTACGATAATCTTTTGAGTTTTTGTTTTGTTCGACTGCAATCACTTTAACCTGCTTTACTTTAAGCTTGGCGATTGCTTCAATTGCAGTTTCACAATGCTCCCAATCAACCAATTTATAGGCTCCAACTGATGCCTTCACTATTCGATGATTAGGCGGTAAAGCACTAGTGCCACAAAGATATATTTTTTCAGCAGCAATGGCATCGGCTAATCGAAAAAAACCACCAATATTATAAGTGTCTAAAACATCTTCTAAAATTATATAAGCAGGATTATGTCGTCTCTCTTTACGTAAAATTTTAGCTTCTTCATCACTTAAATTACGCAACAATTTAGCATTAAGAACCATATAATTATTAATTTAATCTAATTCTTTCAGAGCTCCCTGAATAGAACGTAAGGCAATAAGGGCACACTTAGATCGCCGATTGCTGATCTCAATCCCTAGCTGAGCTTGAACATCACTCAAATCCATTTTTAAAATGTCAGTTATTTCCTTATCAATCAGAGTCTCGCTTAAAATAGAGGCAGCAGCTAAAGCAATAACACAACCATGGCCATCAAAAGAAATCTTTTCTATCCTATCATCATCTAACTTAAGGTAAACAGTAATCTCATCACCACAACTTGCATTTGTGCTTTTAAAACTAGTTTCAGCATTCTTTAGAACTCCTCGGTTACGAGGATTCTTATAATGATCTAAAATATTTTGAGCATAGATATCCATAATATTAACAGCTTAATTTTTCCTCGAGTTGTCTAAACTTATCAAAAAATTTATCTATCTCTTCATTAGTATTATAAAAAGCTAAACTAAGACGCAAACTAGCTTTTACTTTTAAATAGCGGTGAAGTGGCTCAGCACAATGGTGTCCAGCACGGACAATAATTCCCTCTTCACCTAATAGATCAGCCAAATCATGAGGATGGAGTTTAAAAGTATTAAAAGAGAATAAGGGGGCACGATTAGAATTAGCGCCTAATAATTGTAATTCTGGATAATCAATTATTTTTTTCAAAAAATAATCAACTAATCCTTTTTCCCTTTTATTTATTGTTTCCCAACCTAGCTGCTGTAAATACCTACAAGCTACCCCGAGAGCAATAACTCCTTCAATGTTTGGCGTACCAGCTTCAAATTTATACGGAATTTCAGCTACTTGATAGGATTGCTCACTGACCGAACTAATCATGCTGCCCCCACCAAAAAAAGCTGGTATTTGCCCAAGCATTTTCTGTCGTCCATAAAGAACACCAACGCCAGAAGGAGCGAATAATTTATGACCAGAAAATACTAAGAAATCAGCTCCCAATTCCTTTACATTAAGCTCATGATGAGCAATGCTCTGAGCAGCATCAACGATCGTTACCACACCTTTATCATTTGCCATCTTAATTACTTCCTTTAAATCATAATAAATTCCTAAGACATTTGATGTTTGGGTTAGAGATAGCAACTTAACTCGAGGTTGTGCTAAAATTGTATACATCGAATCTCTACTTAAAGAACCATCATCATTTAAATCAATATATTGGATCTCAATACCAATTTTATCTTTTAATAGTAGCCAAGGCACAATATTAGCGTGATGTTCAGCTCTACTTAAAACCACTATGTCCCCCATTTTTAAATTACTCTCACCCCAAGAACGAGAAATAAGGTTGAGACTAGCAGTAGCGCTACTGGTAAAGATAATCTCTTCAGTATTAGCGTTAATAAAATTAGCCACTATCTTTCTTGCTTCTTCATACAAGTCGGTCGCTTCTTGAGTAAGGAAATTTGGACCACGATGAATATTTGCATTATGTTGTTTATAAAAATCCGTCACCGAATCAATAACCAGCTGTAGCTTAGGGCTAGTAGCGGCATTATCAAAGTATATTAAATTATTATTCCTATACTTACGACTAAGCAAGGGAAAATCTAAACGATAGTCTTTCATATTATAAACTATTATAAATTAGTTGAATTAACTCTTCTTTGAGCTTATTATCCTTTATGTCAGCGACAAATGATTTACTTAAATAAGAAACAAACAAATCTCTTATTTCTACTTTATTTAAGCCTCGGCTCCTTAAGTAAAATAAATCCTCGGTTTTCAATCTAAAAGTACCAGCACTATGCCCAGCTTTTACATCATTAGCAGCAATATTTAAGCCAGGTATTATTTCACCTCTAACTCCATCGTTTTCTAGTTTTAAAGTCATATCTACTCTGGTATCACTTTTTTGCGCTGAGGGTAACACATTGATATCTGAATGAAATTTTAACTCTGCTTTACCAGCGAGTAAAGCATCAACTTTAACCCTTCCAAAACTAGAATAACCAGAAAAATTATAAATAGATTCCAAGCTCAGTTTTTCTTCATTTATGGCTAAAACTAATGAGCGGCTATCAATTCTAGCCGCTTCATTAATATTATGTCGAAAAGCCAATTTATGGCTATTTCGACCTTTAAGGAATAAGCGATATGACTTAAGTTGCGAGTGATCATTTAAAATCCAGTCTCTTGACATCGGCTCATCTATCTCTTTATCAACAATTAATAAGTAATTAGCTTTAACACCAGATTCTAAAAGAAAATTTTTTTCAAATAAAAAATCTTGTTGACTGGCTCGCTCAATAAAAAACTCGCCATCTTTTAAAAGATATTTTTCTTTATTATTAGTATTTAAATTTAATAAGTTTTTTTTCATAATGTCTCATCCAACGCTACCTTCCATTTCTAACTCTACCATCCTATTCATTTCTACAGAATACTCAAGTGGCAGCTCTTTCGTAATTGGCTCAATAAAACCATTTACAATCATTGCTGCAGCCTCGTCCTCCTTTAAACCTCGACTCTGTAAATAAAAGAGATCTTCGGCATTTATCTTCCCCGCAGTAGCCTCGTGAGCAATCTCAGCCGTATGATTATTTATCTTCATAACTGGCAAGGTGTCAGATACAGATTTATCATCTAATAAAAGTGCATCACATTTGACTGAAACGGCCGCATTACTAGCGCCTGCTTTGATTTCCACCAGTCCTCGGTATAGAGCTTTACCACCATTTTTACTAATACTCTTCATAATTATACTGCTGCTTGTATTTTTCGCGGCATGAATAACTTTAGCGCCAGTATCTTGAATCTGTCCTTTATTAGCAAAAGCTAGGCCTAAATGGTCAGCAGTAGCACCTTCACCAACTAAAATGGAACAGGGATAGAGCATAGTTATACAACTTCCAAAATTGCCACCAACCCATTCCATATGGGCATTTTTTTCTACAACAGCTCTTTTAGTATTTAAGTTATATGTATCTTTACTCCAACTCTCAACACTGCTATATCTAAAACGAGCCTCGTCTTTAACATAAATCTCTACCCCTCCTGCATGAAGTGAGTCAACTCCATAACTTGGAGCACTACATCCCTCAATATAATGTGCTTCAGCGCCTGCTTCAATAATAATCAAGGTGTGTTCAAACTGCCCCATCCCTTTGGCATTCATGCGGAAATAGGCTTGAAGTGGTTCTTTTAATTTAACCCCTTTGGGAATATAAAGGAAAGTGCCACCGCTCCAAACAGC
>Ga0172377_10002677_pt1 | contig 18232 bp, 16 predicted proteins | sample Pumphouse3metaG_FD_119749 | JGI IMG/M metagenome (GOLD analysis project Ga0172377, IMG submission 119749) | Leachate microbial communities from a municipal landfill in Southern Ontario, Canada - Pumphouse #3 metaG | ecosystem: Engineered > Solid waste > Landfill > Unclassified | place: Canada...
ACGGATAACGAGAGAAGTTCATCATCACCTTTTGCAAGAGCGTCAATCACATTTTCGACGTTTCCGTTTTCTAATTCCATGTTATCAGCTTTATCAAAAACATTTTTTGTCGATAGTCCTTTGAGAGGTTTAACAATTAATACTTGATACGATTTTTTTAACTTGATCGGTTCGATAATTTCGCCGATTCCACGCACGCGTGCCGGTATATTAACCATGCAGTACGGAACGTCGGCACCGATTGATTTAGCGAGTTCAATTTTTTCCTCGTTTGTCGGTTTAATTTTGAGAAGTTGAAAAAGGGCGTTTAAAACGGCGGCGGCGTTCGCGCTTCCGCCCGCCAATCCGGCCGAAATCGGAATTTCTTTGTAAACATGAATATTAAATTGCTGTTTAAACTTATATTTTTCCCGAGCTTTAGCAATCGCGATGGTAATTAAATTGTATTTTGTGTCTTCCATTTCGATATCATCACAAGTGATAAACGAGTCTGATGATTCTGACAAGATTGAGATCTCGATTGAGTCGTGCAACTCAAGAGGAAGATTAACCATATCGAGTTGGTGATAGCCATCATCGTCTTTACCAAGAACGTTAAGAACGATGTTAATTTTGGCGTGCGCTTTGATGTACATTCATGACTTCCTTTTAGCGATATATATTGTATCTTTGAAGTATTAAAACTTCAATTGTTTTATAAGAGCTAAGTAGAACGGCAAATCGAGTTGTTCGGGTCTTTTTGAGGCGTCAACACCTAAATCAGCAAGCGCATGATCCGCCAATGAAACATCGTTCAAAAAAAGTCTCAAATTATTGCGAATTGTTTTGCGACGATGATGAAATAGTTTTTTTGTGGTCTTCATGAGTTTCTCAGCCATCTCATAGTCATTTTCGCTATTCATTTCAATTTCTACGACGATAGAATCAATACGCGGCGCGGGAACGAAGTTGCTTCTTCCCACATTGAAAATCCGGCGAACATTTCCCAAGTAAGATATGAGAAGCGAAAGAGGCCCAAAGTCTTCTTGGCTGGGTTTTGCATTCAAACGAGGAAAAACTTCTTTTTGAATCATGAAAATCATGCGTCGACATTTTTTAGCATTTAAAAGACAATATTCGATTGAATCGTTCGTTATGTAATATGGAAGATTTCCGATAATTTTATGATAACTTGAGAGGTCGTGTTTTAAGATGCTTTCTTGGACAATGTTTACGTGCTTTTGCTGACCGAATTGCTCATTTAGGAACATGATGGTTTTAGGGTCGACATCGAGAAGAACAACTTCACTTTCTTGAGCAACAAGAAAATATGAAAGCGAACCAAACCCTGCTCCAATTTCAAGAACTTTTTCATCACTTTTTACGTCTAATTTGTCAACAATGGTTTTCGCCAAATTGTCATTGATTAAAAAGTTTTGGCCCAAGTCTTTCGCAGCCAATAGTTTTAATGTCTTGATATAATCAAAAAAAGTCTGCTGATTAGTGAATTTCACGAATTGCTTCCTCAATTATTTGATAAGAGAGATTTAATGATTTTGCTCTTTTTAAAAACTGTTTTCCGTTAACAAATCCTATATGAAAATGATCGGCTATTTTCATGCGCAGTTCTTGCGACTTAGGAGCACCAGAAAGACCTAAACTATACAAGTCAATTTCTCGTAATAAGCTTTCCGAATATGGTTTGTTTTCTAATTGATGTTCCAAGGCTTTGAGAATCACTGTTTTATCAGTTTCAGCAACACCAACCTTACCATTTTTCACCGCATCTTTTTTTGCGATAAAACAATGCCTTAAATTTTTGATGTTTTCATCTAATTTTGCGCGAATTCTTTGTCCAGGAGTATCGGGGTCAGTTAAAACGATAATTGGTTTAGTTTTGCTTTGCATCTCCAAGTATGAAATTGTTTGAAGCGGGACGTCTGATCCGTTTGTTGAAACAAACTCAGCGTCGATAAACGATGTTAAAAAGGCGACGTCGGTTACGCCTTCAACGACAATAATGGCGTTTATTTTTGTTTTAATCATTTTGAAGCCTAAACAAACGCCAAAAATTCGCGGTTGTCTCTTTATCAATTACTGTGACATCAACATTTCTTAAACGCGCAATTTCGTTAAGAATAAGCGGCAAATTTTCTGGCGAATTCGGTTTTCCACGTAGTGGATGAGGCGATAAATATGGCGAGTCTGTCTCAATCAAAAGGCGATTCAACGGAACTATTTTAGCAACTTCCTTTGGGGTTCTTGCGTTTAGAAACGTTACTGGCCCCCCTAAGGATATGTAAAAACCTAACTCTGTATAATTTCCAACCATCTCGGCGCTTCCCGAATAGCAATGCATTATTCCCCCATATTGAGGAGGGTTATCAGACAAAAGTTTATATGTATCATAGGCCGCATCCCGAGTGTGAACAATGATTGGTAATTTGTATTTGTTTGCCAGGTTTATTTGTTCGATAAAATACTTCTTCTGCTCTATTTGAGCATCCGCTTCTTTGTCCCAATAATAATCCAGACCGATTTCACCATAGCCGATTACTTTCGGATGGTTTAGCATGGTTTCGATTTCTATGAAATCGTTTTGTTGGCGTTTTTTAATATCGGTTGGATGAACGCCAACGGCGGCATAGACGTTTTCAAAACGTTTTGCGAGACTTAGTGCTCGTTTTGATGATTCTAAATCGTAACCGACGACTAAGAAGGCCTCAACCCCTTTTGCCATGGCGTCTTTGATGTGTTTCTCAGGGTTATGATAGAAGGAATTGTGATTTAAATGGCAGTGTGAATCAATCATGCTATTTTCCGACGCAAAAACGTGAAAAGATTTCTTCACTGATATCGTTTTTGTTTCCTTCTCCAAGAATTTCCAAAGTTGCATTATAAGCGCTTAAAAGATTAACACTAACTAAATCGATTGGCTGATCATTCGTAGCGTCTTCGATTGCTTGCTGTAAGCATTCGCGAATTAGTCCTAAAAGCCCTAGTTGACGGGAATTATTCAAACTCGGTTGCTCGTATACCTCGTGACTGATTGAAAGAGTCTTGGTAATTTCTTTTAATAACGGTTCAATATCTTTGTTTAAAGCCGAAACATATAAAGCGTTATGTTTTTTTTCTTTGGCTAAATCACCTTTATTGTAAACAATAATGTGTTTCTTGTTTTTAACAAGCGCCAAAAAGGAATCGTCATCTTTTTCGCTCGCGTCACGGACAAGAATCACTAAATCAGCTTCCTCGGTTGCCGCTTTGGCTTTTTGAATACCAATCGTTTCGATTTCATTGCTTACCTCGCGAATGCCGGCGGTGTCGAGAATGCGAAGCGTAACTCCTTTTAAATTTATCTCGCCTTCGACAATATCCCGAGTTGTGCCTGGAATGTTTGTCACAATTGCTTTTTCTTGACCAATCATCGCATTTAATAAAGATGATTTACCAACATTGGGCTGCCCAATAATTGCGATCTTGATACCTTCTTTAATTATTTGTCCTTGCTTCCCGTCGTGAATTAATTTTGTAACGTTTTCAATTATCTTACTTGAAACCGAAATAACTTGCGAACGGCTCACTTCTTCAATGTCTTCATATTCAGGAAAGTCGATGTTAACTTCGATTTGACTTAATAAGTCAGCAATCTCTTTTTTGATTGGGGTTACCAAACCACTCGTTTCGCCTTTTAAAGAATAAAGTGACATTTTCTTGGCTTCGCGTGTTTTGGCATTAATTAAATCATCAATTGCCTCAGCTTGAATCAAATCAATTTTTCCATTTAAAAAAGCACGTGATGAAAACTCCCCATTTAACGCTAATCGGGCCCCGGCGGATATGAGTAGTTCGATAATTTCATCAGCAATTAGCATTGAACCATGCGTAATAATCTCAACGGCGTTTTCTCCCGTAAAAGACTTTGGGTTAACATATGTGATCAAGACGACTTTGTCGACTATTTCTTTATTGTTCATAACATGGCCGACATAGACTTTTCTTTTGTTTTCTTTTTCCAAGTTATGGCTAAAAACTTTTGAAACAACCTCAAAACAATCATCACCCGACAAACGAATGACGGCTAAAGCTGACTTGAGTGGTGGTGTCGCTAATGCGACAATTGTTTCATGCATCTTTTTCCTTTATGGCAAAAAAGAGCCACAAGGCTCTTAATTAATCGATATACTTAATAACGACGGCGCGGCGATGACCTTCACCTTCGGATTCGGTCTTAATGTGCGAGAAGTTCGCAAGCGCGTTATGAACAACTCTTCTTTCGTCGGCCGGCATCGCCTCGAGTGTTGCGTCCATTTTTGTTTTTTGGACTTCCTTGGCGGCCCTACGGGCGGCGAAGGCAACGCGTGAATACTTACCATCTTTATAGTCATTAATATCAAGTAAGATTCTAAATCTCTTTTTGAATTTTGAGGAAACAGCCAGTCTTGCCAAATCATTTAAAGCTTGCAAGGTTTTACCATTTTTGCCAATCAAAATAGGGTTATGATCGGAATTGAGGGAAACGTGAATGATGTCGTCTTTTAAGACAGTGGTAGTTTCTGATTGAATTCCAAGAGCTTCAGTAACGTTTTTGAGATAGTCTTCAGTAAACTCAATCGCATCACTTAATTCGTATACTTCAATTGTTACTTTCTTAAAAAGCCCTTTCTTCTCTTCTTGAACAGCGAAATTCACTTCGCTTGGTAAAATACCTAGTTCTTGAGCCGCTATTTCAACGGCTTCGTCAATTGTTTTGGCTTGATATTTTTTCATGAAAAACCTCCTCTATTTTTTACTGCGGGCCATGATTGTTTGCATAATAAGCGTCTGGATAACAGAAATGATTGCACCAATAAACCAATAAACACCCATTGCGGCCGGTAAGCTAAAGCCCATGACAACAATCATCACAAGCATGATGTTACTAAACCACTTCATTTGCTTGGCTTGTTTATCTTGCGCAGGATTCTTGGTGAGTTTCTTGACATTTTTGGTCCGCGCCTTTTGCATCCATTGCGGTAGTTTCATAGAAATAAATTGAGCTAGACCCATCATAATAAACAGAACAACGGCCGTCCACCAACCTGCAAAGTTTGGCCAGTCCACAATATTAAGAATAGAGGTTCCTAAACCAGCACTTAGGTTTAAACCTAAAACAGCGTCAGACGAGAGAACAGCAGCTCCGGTCATCGCACCCCATACAGCAATAAAGACTGGGAATTGAACAATTAGAACAAGAATTTGCCCCAACGGATTAATTTTGTGTCGTTTATAAAGAGCCATTTGCTCTTGAGCAAGCCGTTGTTTCTCGGCTTGATTGGAATTTGAGTTAGGATATTTTTGTTGAATCTTGGCGAGTTCTGGTTGTAAGGCTTGCATCTTTTGCTGACCCATCGTTGATTTAATTGTTACCAAAAGAATTAAGGATCTAACAATTAGTGTAACAAGCGCAACCGCTCCGATTTGACCCCAACCGTTCATACCAAAGGCGTTGGAAAAGAAATCAACTAAAAAGGCGACAGGATAAACAAGTAATCCTTCAATTGGTCCTTTGGACCAAGCAAAACCCCAATCCTTGCCTTCAATAAACGCTTCGGTGTTTCCGTCGCTACCGTATTTACCATAATTACCATCATTAATTGCTATACAAGCGCGATTGTTCGCGATAGTTGTATTTAGTTTTTCTTTATATAGTTTTGTAAAGTCTTGGTTAGGAACTTGCTCGGCACCCAAACTTAGACGAATTTCGGCCGTCCAAGCGTCCCACGTTTCGAAAAGATTATTTTCTTCGGTGGCTCCAGTAAATTTCAAATAACCAAAACTAGTTAATGCAAGATTAGCTTCTTCGGCGTTAATGTCCACGAAATCAACGCTTGCTCCGTATTGTGAAACGAGCGCTGTCTCTAGAATTTTTTGGTCAATCTCAACAAAATAGGCGTCGGTCGGAATGTTGATGGATTTCGATACTGCATCAGCGATAACTTCCCGTAATAGCGGGCTGTTATCATAAGTTACGCGGCGCTTAAGAGTTTCGTTCCCTGTAAAAACGTCCGCTCCTTCGGTGCTGTTGTCTTCATAAATAGAAATACCTTTTTCATACGTATAAAGAATATTTGCGCGGTCGTTGTTTGAACAAAAACTAGCGGTACAACCGCTAATAAGAACAACCGCCATGAAAAGGCCTCCGAAAGTAAGAATGCGCTTAGTTGATTTTTTCAAAATTGTGGTCTCCGATCTTTTCAAGAAGACACTTCAAGGCGTCGTGGCTTTTATTAAATTCGTCAATGTTATAATTGTGTTTGGGCACAATAACATAGTCGATCGATTTGCTGACGTTGAGGGTTTCTCGAAGAATGGCTTTAATTTGTCGTTTGACTTTGTTGCGAGTGACAGCAATTCCAGTTTTTTTCGGAATTGAAATGCCCACGCGAACGGAATCTAATTGGTTTGGCTGAAAATAAACTACAAATAACTGGTTTTTAACAAAGCAAGAAGCGTGAATAATGCGGTGAAAGTCCTCGGATTTACGTAACCGGTACTGCCGTTTCACAATCTGCTCCTTCGCTTAGCGAAAACCAAAACAATTAAGCGGATATAACCGCTCTTCCTTTTTCGCGACGTCTAGCAAGGGTTTTACGGCCGTTAGCGGTTTTCATTCTCTCACGAAAACCATGGACGGCTGAATGTTTTTTCTTACTGGGTTGATATGTTCTTTTCATAATCTAATCTCCTCATGTGTGATTACGCGAAATGATTATATAGTTTAATGTATGCTAAGTCAAATAAATAAAGGCGCATGCGTGTGAGAAAACACCTGTTTCGGATTTCGACACGTTTCCACCGTACGTCTTTCTTATAAGAGTGTTCAACTTACCAAAAAAGCACAATTTTACACGTTAGCCACATGATGTGAATTCACAATTATTAATATGTGGTAAAATAGAGATTATTTAGAATCTGTCGTAGTTTTTCGATGTGGTAAAAATTGGCGATGGTGGAATTTTTCCAACAATAACCACAGAAAAATATCCACACCTTAATATCCACAAGTTATCCACATTACAATTTTGTGGACAATGAATAATTAGCATAATAACGAGTGTTTTCTTATTCAAAATGTGGATAACTCAATATTTACTTATTTTCCCATGATTTTAACCTGTGGATATGTTATATTTTTATGTACTTGGAGGGTTCGACTATGACTAGCTCAATTTCTGAAATTGCTAAATTGTGGGACAGAATTCTCGATAACACCAAAACAAGAATTAATGATCCACGCATCTTTGATACTTTTTTGAATAGCTCCTATATACATAGTATAGATGGTGACTTGATGGTTGTTGTCGTTAATTCTGGGTTAGCGGCTAACATTTTATCTACTAAATATCTTGATATGATCACCGGCGTTGTCCGCGAATGTACCGAAACTGATTTTAAACTTAAGTTTGTTCAAGTAAGCGAAGTGCAGACGGTCGCTAAACAAGCCGCAACAAAACCCACTTTCTTTGCTAACTCATATATCAACTCAAAACTCTCGTTCACAAACTTTGTGGTTGGTTCCTCAAACCTTGAGGCCTACCAAGCATCAATTGCGATTGCCTCATCGCTAGGAAAATTATTTAATCCTTTATTTATATATTCACAATCAGGCCTAGGAAAAACACACCTTCTCCATGCTATCGGTAACTATATAAAAGAAAACGCGCCCGTAAGTCGAGTACTCTATCTTTCAACCGAGGATTTTTTCGAAGAATTCGTCAAATATGTAACAGGCGATAAAGAAGGCGAAAACCTCAAGGACTTTTTTAAAGGAATTGATGTTTTACTAATTGACGATATTCAATTTTTGGCCAACAAAGTCAAAACCGAGGAAATGTTTTTTTACATCTTCTCTTCAATGATTAACGCTGGCAAGCAAATTGTTCTCACAAGCGATAAACACCCAAGCGAATTACAAGGCGTTGAAGCTCGTTTGGTATCTCGTTTCAACGCTGGTTTAACTGTCAATATTGCTGCCCCGGATGTCAAAACTTGCGTCGATATTTTGAAGTTAAAAATCTCTGCAAATAACCTCGATATTACTAATTTCGACGATGATGTGCTGACTTTTTTTGCAGAGAAGTTTTCGAAAAACGTTCGCGAATTAGAGGGTGCTTTTAATCGTTTGCTTTTCTACACTATTAACATTAAACCTACCGCACATATCGACATGGGTGTCGCTATCGAATCTGTTCAATCATTAATTGATGTCAAGGACACGAAAACGAAGCTTAGCGAAACAAAAATTATTAACGTTGTGGCTGATTACTATAACCTTACCCCTTCACAATTAACTGGTAAAATCAGAACTAGCCAAATTGCAATGGCTAGACATATCGCCATGTATCTTATTCGCTCAATGTTAGATGTTTCTTTGACCAAGGTTGGTATGGTGTTTGGCGGTAAGGATCACACAACTGTTATGAACGCTGTTGAAAAAGTGGATAAAGCGTTGAAAACCGACACATTCCTCCAGACCGCGATTGATGATTTGAAAAAGCGTTTAAAGAAGTAGTGTTTATAAAATAAAAGTATTCATCCTCATTGCTTGTTGTGGTACAATTATTTAGAAGGTGTGTCGCAACCAAACAAGGTTATCCACACAATCCACAGCGCTAATTATTATCTTTATTCTTAAGGAGAAGAAAAATGAGATTAACTATAACTCGTGAACACCTGCTTAAAGGCCTAACAACTGCTGCCAAGGCCATTGGTTCAAAAGTACCCGTCCCTCTTTTGATGAACTTAAAATTAGTGCTTAACGAAAAAGGACTAACGATTATAGGCGGAAATAACGAACTGACAATAAGTACTCTTGTGCCAAATATGATTGGTGAAAAAGAAATAATTAGAAACGCAAAATTTGGAGCAACACTTGTTGCTAGTAAAATAGTTACCGAAATCGCCAGAAGAATGGAAGGCGACGAAATAGCGATTGAGGTCGTTGACGAAACCATTGTTAAAATCGACGATGGAAGATCTAGTTTCAAACTTAATTCAATTCGTGCTGATGAATATCCTGAAGTTGATCTTGAGGCAAATGGAGTTGTCTTCGATATCTCGTGTCATGATTTCACCAAGCTAATAGAACAAACCGCCTTTGCGGCATCAAACAAAGAACAAAGACCGATCTTAACAGCTGTTAATTTAGAAGCGGCTGGTGGGAAATTTATTGCAACAGCCACAGACTCAGCTAGACTGGCGCGTAAAGAAGTAGCTATCGACGATATTGTCTCCTTTACTTCAAACGTTCCTTCAAGAACGCTGGTTGAAATTACGAAGATGTTCGAGAATACAGAAAAGGTCACGATGGCTGTCAGCGACAAAAAAATATTGTTTTCCTTTGACAACACCCTTGTATCTTCTCGATTAATCAACGGCGACTATCCAAACACAAAAAACATTATTCCCAAGACTTTTAATTACTTCTTAGAAGTAAATTCTCACGAATTGATTTCTGCCATGGAGAGGGTTTCGCTTCTTTCTGTCGAACGCGAAAATGTCGTCAAAATCACCATGACCGAAGATGCTCTTGAGGTCGCAAGTAAGTCTGCTCAGGTTGGTTCAGCCAATGAGAAAATTTCGACTTTTCAATTTAGTGGAGATCGTCTGGAAATGAGCTTCAATAGCGACTATGTTATCGCCGCCATTCGGGCCGTCAAAGCCGAAGATGTTACAATCGCGTTTATAGGCGAAATGAAGCCGTTTGTTATCAAGAACAACAAAGATGACTCAGTTGTCCAATTAGTCACCCCAGTACGCACTTATTGAGCTAAATAGACGCATAAAAATCGTATACAAACAATAAGGGAATTTATATTCCCTTTTTCTTTACGCTGGTGTATAATGAGTGTATGAGTAAAACAGAAGGGTTTTTTTATGATTAAAAAAACGGTGGAAATTGCTATTTCTACCGATTTTGTTACTCTTGGCCAACTGCTCAAAATCGCTAATATCATCGGTTCGGGCGGCGAGGCTAAATCTTTCCTTGCGACTAACGAAATTCTTGTTAATGGAGTTCTCGATAATCGTCGTGGAAGAAAACTACGTGATCAAACGATGGTAGAAATCGACCAAGTTGGTTACCGAATCGTCAAAAAATGATTATTCGTAAGTTGGTGCTTCGCAATTTTCGAAGCTATGACCACGCTGAAATGAGTTTTGAAAAAGGCATTAATGTGATTGTTGGTGAAAACGCCGAAGGCAAAACAAACATTGTTGAGGCGATTCACTACTTATCTCTCGCTCGATCGTTTCGAACCGCCGAAGACGCGAACCTCATCAAAGAAAAAAGCGACTTCGCCGCAATTGAATCTGAAGTTAGTGAAGGCGACATTAAAAAGAAGATTAATGTGATTCTCACCCCTTCAGGTAAAAAAGTAACTTGTAACGGCAAAGCTATAAGTCGACTTTCCGAACTTAGCGAACTCGTTAATGTGGTGGTCTTCGAACCGCCGAGCGTCTTGTTCTTCAAAGAGTCGCCAAAGGCGAGGCGAGGCTTCCTGGACATTAGTCTTTCTAAACAATCGTCGGTGTATTTGGAGTATATCAGTAAGTACGAGCGCGCGCTACGCGAGCGTAATGAATTGCTTAAACTTGAAAAACCAAACAAAGTTCAACTCGAGATTGTTACTGACTTACTGATTGAAAACGCTGAGAAAGTTGTCTGTTACCGCGAGATGTATGTTGAACAAATCAACCAAGTGCTCTCAAAGATTGTGACCACCATCAAAGGCGAGAAGGAAAACGCTCGAGTTAGGTATCAACCGTTTGTCAGGGCGGATGCCAACTACAAAATCAACGCTAGAAAGGTGTTTAGCAAAGCGCTGGAGAGCGATTTAAAGAAAAAGGTGACATCCATCGGACCCCATCGCGAAGACTTCAAAATGAGCCTTAACGGCAAAGATGTCGCGAAGTATGGATCTCAAGGAGAAAATCGTATTCTCACACTAGCCCTAACACTTAGTCCTTACTTCCTAATCGAAGATAAAGACAAACGGCCAATCGTTGTGCTCGATGATGTTATGTCGGAGCTGGACAGCGAAAATCAAGAAAGATTAATATCTTTCTTAAATAAATTTGAACAAGTGTTTATCACCTCAACATCGCTTGAAGTGGAAAACGCAAGTGTATATGAAGTGAAAAACCATAAGATCACAAGGAGGAATTCTTAATGGAAGAAAAAGAAAAAGTCAGGGCCCTACCGGTTGAAGACGAAGATGAAAAAGGCAGTGCTGATTATGGCGCTCGCGACATTCAAGTATTAGAAGGTTTAGCAGCTGTCCGGAAAAGACCTGGGATGTATATTGGCACAACCTCATCGGCGGGATTACACCACCTTGTTTGGGAAATTGTTGATAACGCTATCGACGAATCCCTTGCGGGATATTGCGATCGCGTTTGTTTGACAATTAATAAAGAAAACACAATTACTGTTTCTGATAACGGTCGAGGAATTCCGGTCGATATCGTTGAAAAAACTGGTCTTTCTGGTGTTGAAACCGTTTTTACAATTTTACATGCCGGCGGCAAGTTTGGTGAAGGTGGAGGATACAAAGTATCTGGTGGTCTTCATGGCGTTGGTGGTTCAGTTGTCAACGCCTTGTCAGAGTGGATGGATATCAACGTTCATAAAGGCGGAAAAAATTATTATCTTCGCTTTGAAAAAGGCGGAAAACCGGTTGGCCACCTACAAGTCATGGGTGACGCAACCGACCGTGGCACGATTGTCACTTTTAAACCAGATCCAATCATTTTTGTTGAATCAACTGAATTTAGTTATGAAATTATTCGTGACAGAATGCGGCAGATGGCTTATTTGAATCGCGGGGTCAGAATGATTGTTACCGATGATCGTGGAGAAGAACCAATTACCGAAGAATTTTATTATGAAGGTGGCATTAAAGAATATGTCACTCATATCAACCGTAACAAAGAGCCTCTTTTCGCTGACGTGATTTATTGTGAAGGGAAAGATGATTATGTGTTTCCTGATGGTAAAACCGCCCACATTCATGCCGAAATTGCTATGCAATACAATACTTCTTATAACCCAACCATCTTTACTTTTTGTAACAACATTAATACACACGAAGGCGGAATGCATGAAGCAGGATTTACTTTAGCCATCAATCGTGTCGTCAATGATTACGCCAAAGCCAACAGCTATCTTAAGGACGTTGAAGAAAACTTAGCCACTGATGATATAAAAGAAGGTTTAACAGCAATAATTTCTGTTAAGCACCCTAATCCGCAGTATGAAGGACAAACCAAAACTAAATTAGGTAACTTTGAAGTACGTAAAATCGTCTCTGGAATCGTTGGCGATGGTTTAAATCGTTTCCTTCTTGAAAACCCCAAACTCGCTAAGATGATGATGGATAAAATCGTTAATGCTGCAATGGCGCGTATCGCTTCGAGAAAAGCTCGCGAGCAAGTTCGTCGCAAAACTGTTCTCGACATTACGACCCTTCCCGGGAAACTGGCAGATTGTTCATCGAGAAATCCTGAAGAATGTGAACTTTACATTGTTGAAGGTAACTCCGCTGGTGGTTCAGCCAAAAACGGTCGTGATCGTGTAACTCAAGCCATTCTACCACTTCGTGGTAAAATCTTAAATGTTGAAAAAGCACAACCGCACAGGGTGTTTGAAAACGCCGAAATTGGCAATATGATTACAGCTATCGGTGGTGGGTATAGTGCTGAATTTGATGTGAGCAAAATTCGTTATCATAAAATCGTCATTATGACTGATGCTGACGTCGATGGTAGCCACATTCGTATTTTGTTATTAACGTTCTTTTACCGTTTCATGAGACCGTTGATTGAGCACGGCTTTGTTTATATTGCCCAACCTCCGCTTTTCAAGGTGGAATACCGCGGCAAATCATATTATTGCTACAACGATGAACAACTTGAGATCGTCAAGAAAAAACTTGATCTGAAACCGGGATATCCTTTCCAACGCTATAAAGGTCTTGGTGAAATGGATGCCCAACAACTTTGGGAAACAACCATGGATCCAAAATCCCGCAAAATGATGCGTGTTACCTTTACCGATGCCATCGAAGCCGAATCCGTCTTCACCGATTTAATGGGTGATGCCGTCCTTCCGCGTAAAGAATTTATCCATAAAAACGCCAAGTTCGTTAAGAACTTAGATATTTAATAAAGGAGCACATCAAAAATGGAAGAAAAAGATAAAATCATCATTGAAGAAAACAGTGAAGAAACAAACGATACCGAAGAACTCGAATCAGGAATAGTTCCTGGTCTTCGCGATGTCGATATTTCTAAAGAAGTACGTAGCTCTTTTCTTGATTATTCGATGTCAGTTATCGTCAGTCGCGCAATTCCAGACGTACGCGACGGATTCAAACCTGTTCACCGCCGTATTATATACGGAATGAATGAATCAGGCATGCAGTTTGATAAACCCTATAAAAAATGTGCACGTATCGTTGGTGACGTTATGGGTAAATATCACCCACACGGTGATGCCGCCATTTATTCAACTCTCGTCCGTTTAGCGCAGCCTTTCTCAATGCGTTATACATTAGTTGATGGGCATGGTAACTTTGGTAGCGTTGACGGTGACGAAGCTGCCGCTATGCGTTATACCGAAGCTAGAATGACCAAACTCGCGATGGAGATGGTGCGTGACATTAATGATGACACAGTACCTTTCGTCGATAACTATGACGGCACCGAAAAAGAACCTGGTGTTTTACCATCTCGTTTTCCCAACCTATTAGTTAATGGCAGCGCTGGTATTGCTGTTGGTATGGCCACTAACATGCCACCTCATAATCTAAACGAAACCATTGATGCGACAATCGCTGTGGCGCGCAATCCTCTTCTTACTCCATTTGAAATTATGGATCTATATCTTCCCGGACCTGATTTTCCGACGGGCGGCACGATTTTAGGCCGTGGCGGAATTAAAGACGCCTATGAAACAGGTAGCGGAAGCATCGCTTTACGTAGTAAGGCTTTGATTGAAGAAGTCGAAAGCGGTAAAAAACGAATCATTATTTATGAAATTCCTTATCAAGTTAATAAGGCACGAATGATTGAATCAATCGCCAATCTTGTTAAAAATAAAGTTATTGAGGGAATCACAGATGTTCGTGATGAATCTAACAAAGAAGGTATTCGTGTAGTGATTGAAGTTCGTCGCGACACGATACCGGAAGTAATTCTTAATCAGTTATACAAAAATACGCAATTACAAGTAAGTTATGGCATCATCATGCTTTGCCTGGTGGAGGGCGCTCCGAAAGTCTTGCCAATCAACGAAATTCTTCTTGGTTACATCGATCACCAAGTAGTTGTGATTGAAAGACGTACTAAATATCGTTTAGCAAAAGACGAAGCCCGTGACCATGTTGTTGTTGGTCTTTTAACGGCGATTGATAACATTGATGAAATTGTCGAGATGATCAAAAAAGCCGCAACTCCAGAAGAAGCTTCTCAAAAATTGATGGAAAGATTCAATCTTAGTGAGATTCAAACGCAGGCAATCTTGGCTATGACATTAAGAAGGCTTACTGGTTTAGAAAAACAAAAACTTCAAGCTGAAAGAGCGCAACTAGAAATCAACATCGCAAAATATCGCGATATTCTTAGTTCGCGCGAGAAAATTATCGACGTCATCATTGAAGAACTTCTTGAAATCAAACAACGTTTTGGCGATGAACGCAAAACCGAAATTAGCAACGAGCTCGCCACCATCGAAGACGAATCTTTAATTCCTGAAGAAGAGATTGTTATTGCTTTGTCCGTCAATAATTATGTGAAGCGGATGACGACCGATACATTCAGAACACAAAACCGTGGTGGTCGCGGCGTCAAAGGAATGAATACCAATGATAATGACGTTGTTTCCATTATTGTTCACACCAAAACCCATACCGACGTCCTATTCTTCTCTAACCTTGGAAAAGTTTACCGAATGAGAGGCCATCAGATTCCCGAGAGTGGTCGCGTTTCTAAAGGAACGCCGATTCAAAACCTTATTCTTAATCTTGAAAAAGACGAACGAATCATGTCGATTATCTCGCTTGATGATTATCACCAAGAACATTATTTGTTCTTTATCACTGTCAATGGTGTTGTAAAACGCACTCTATTAACCGAATTTGCCTCGATTCGCCAAAATGGGAAAATCGCTATTTCGCTAAAAGACAGAGACGCCCTTCTTGATGTTAAACGGACTGATGGCAACGCCTTAATTGGTCTTGCTTCGAGTAACGGAAAGATGGTTAAGTTTAATGAAAGCGACGTTCGTTCAATGGGGCGCACGGCCGCTGGTGTCAAAGGTATGAGCACAGGCGGTGCCGAAGTTGTTAGTGCAACCACCTCGCTTGAAGGTGAATTCATTTTGGCTATTACTCAAAAAGGTTATGGCAAAATGTCGCCAGCCGAAAGTTATCGTTTAACCAAACGAGGCGCCAAAGGTGTCTTAACAATTAACACAACCGACAAAAACGGTAAACTTGTCGCCCTACGCGCCGTTAAAGGCGATGAAGACTTAATGATTATTACGGCCAACGGAACAATTATTCGTATACCTCTTGATCAAGTAAAGGTTGCTGGAAGAAACACACAAGGTGTGCGTGTCATTCGACTTGAAGGTCGCCAAAAAGTTGTTTCAATTGCAATCGTCCCACATGAAGAAGAGGATGGTTTTGAAGACGAAGTTGCTCAAACAGAGGAAGATGAAAACGTCGCAATTCTTGAGGATAACGACGCAGAAATCTGATATTTATGAAGGTTTTCGTTCATTTTCAACCTCGCTATCTCAAAGATGTTTATGAAGGTATGCGCTTAAGAAAAAATATTAAAGGCGCGCTGGAGTTAACAAACATTGAGATTGCAAAAAACAGCATCGATTATTATGATGTGGCTCATTTTCTTTCGATTGCGGATGAGATGAAAATCAACGACGCGCTTGAACTGGGAAAGCCTGTCGTTTTCTCGGCGCTAATGTGCGAGTCTGATCCAGTAGCGAAAATCACTGAAACCACACGCGATGGCGAAGTCCGTTTAACAAACCGCGCGTTACGAATATTAAATAAAGTAGATATTGTGATTGTGCCAAACGATACCGGCGCAAAATTTCTTGCTGACCAAGGCGTTAATACAAAAACAATTGTTTTGTCGCCGGGTGTTAACATTGCGCGTTTTGAAAAAAGCGATCAACTTGAAACCGAATTGTTTTATCGCTATTTCCGGCTGAACAAATCAGCTAAAACCGTTGTTGCTTTTGGTCAGTATGACAGCCGCGAGGAAATTCGCAATACGATTGAGATTGCCAAACTTTGTCCTGAATATAAATTTTTGTATTTTGGACAAGGAAAACACTTATTGTTACTTCCTGGTAAAATCCGTCATCTTTTAAGGCGCTCACCAAAAAATCTTAAATTTAATCCGATTATACCAGAAGACGTTTATCGTTCGGTGATGATGAACGCTAACGTGTTTTTGTTGATTAATCGCAGAAAGTATAACGCCATTACGATGCTTGATGCCATCGCGGCTAAATGTCAAATAATTGGGCTTGGTCCGATTGATTATGACGCAAAAGTGTTAGCGAGAGGCTATGCTTATATTGCTAACACACTTCCGGCCGTAGCTGCCAACATCAATCAATTCTTTAATGGAGAATTACCTTCGAAAGCTGCGAGAGCGTATAGCATCGCCAAATCCGAAAGTTTAACAGAAATCGGAAAGCAACTTGAAAAGATTTACACCGGTCTTATCACTTAGCGATAAAGGAGGCTATTTGTATGCTTGATATTAAATTAATTACGGAAAACCCAGCAAAGATTCAGGAAGCATTAAAAAAGAAATTATATGATGTTGATCTTGATCCTTTGCTCGCGTTAGTTGAAAAAAGAAAAAGTTTATTAATAAAAGTTGAAAGTTCTAAAGCCGAGCAAAATTTGCTCTCTGCCTCGGTTCCGCAAATTAAGAAGAGCGGGGGAGATCTTGTGAGTGTTTTTGCCAAAGTTAAAGAACTCGCCGCCGCAAACGCGGCAGATGAAGCACAACTCAAAATCGTGGAAACAGAAATCTTTGAGTTCGTTTCGACATTACCAAACATTCCTGACGATGATTTATTATCGGGCGGAAAAGAAAATAATTCTGTTGTCTATGAATTTGGCAAAATACCTTCCTTTGATTTTAAAATCAAGGATCATGTCGAATTATCTGAATCGCTAGGTTTAGTTGATTATGAAAGAGCTGCTAAAATAAGCGGTCACGGCACTTGGATTTATACTGGACAGGGGGCAATTCTTGAATGGGCTCTTATCAACTATTTCATTGCCAATCACCTTAAAGATAGCTACCAATTTATCCTTCCGCCTCATATTTTGAACTATGAATCCGGTTTTGTTGCCGGGCAATTCCCTAAATTTAATGATGCTGTCTTCATGCTTGAAGGGGTAACGCCTAAGAAGTTTATGCTTCCGACGGCCGAAACAGCTTTAGTCAATTTACATCGTAACGAAATTCTTGATGTCGGTAGTTTACCTCGCAAATACTTTGCCTACACGCCATGTTATCGCTCCGAAGCCGGTTCATATCGCACTGAAGAGAGAGGTATGATTCGTGGTTATCAGTTCAACAAAGTTGAAATCGTCCAATATACAACCGAAGAAGGCTCGAATGAAGCGTTTGATGAACTGGTTGAAAAAGCCAAGCGGTTGGTCGAACAACTGGGTCTTCATTTTCACATTAGCAAACTTGCTGCCGGTGATTGCTCTCACGCGATGGCTCGTACATATGATATCGAAGTGTACATTCCAAGCATGGGAACATATAAAGAAGTTTCAAGCGCCTCAAACGCTCGCGACTATCAAGCGCGGCGAGGAATGATGCGTTACCGCGATAAAGAAACAGGTAAAATGAAATTTTGCCATACTTTAAACGCTAGCGGTTTGGCCACATCGCGCCTTATGCCAGCCATCTTAGAACAGTTCCAGCAAGCGGATGGAAGCGTTGCTGTTCCGGAAGTCCTTCGTCCTTTCATGGGTGGAATTGCCAAGCTTGAAGCCAAAAAATAAAACATTTATCAAATTATTGTTATAATATCTTTGCCATCGCGATGTATTACGATGAATCAGGTCAGGGCGGAGACGCAGCAGCCTTAAGTTGCTGGTACATGTGCGGTGGTTTATTTATATGAAAAAAAACGACGAATATTTCA
>Ga0172377_10002678_pt1 | contig 18230 bp, 14 predicted proteins | sample Pumphouse3metaG_FD_119749 | JGI IMG/M metagenome (GOLD analysis project Ga0172377, IMG submission 119749) | Leachate microbial communities from a municipal landfill in Southern Ontario, Canada - Pumphouse #3 metaG | ecosystem: Engineered > Solid waste > Landfill > Unclassified | place: Canada...
ATCTTGAACCTCTGCTTTTATATGATATTGCTTTCCTGGGGTCAGTTTTTCATCTGTGAAAACTGTCAAAACATGGCTTTCAACTTTAAAATTTGTGGTATTTTTTCCTTCAAATTCCACTTTGCAGTTGAATCTGTTTTTTAATTCTTCTGAAAAATTTAAAGTGAAGCTATATGGACTCTCTCCTTTTATATATATCAAGCTAGGAGGAATTGAATCCACACAACTTAATAAATCTATTATTTCAGTCTCACTGTGGTCGCAGCTTGTGCAAGAACAGAGAATCAAACATGATAAAAATAGTATGATAAGTTTTTGGATTTTCATAAATAATATAATAGATAGATATATTGATTTGCATTAATCTTATGGTATGGAATTGAACAAATTTCAATTTATGTAAAATTTTTTATAATAACACCCCCACAATGTTGCATAAATAATTGCAATGATAAGTACTTTGTAGTATTGTACCGGTATGAGCATCATCAAACCACACAAGCTAGGGGTTATTGCTGGCCCTGGTAGCGAATATTTTACTAGCAAGGTTGTTAAGCATTTGCGACACCTGTATAAGGAAAGATATGATAAACTTTCTAAAGCACTGTCCAAACGCCACAACATGACAGAGGAACAGATCTTACAATACGTCACATTAGTTGATGATATGAATAGTAAGAAGATTCCTAATAGGAAATGTCCGACACAATTTCAATGTGAGGATTTTACAATTAAAGCAAAATATACCCATTTTGCTAACGGGGAAGAGAAAGCAGAGATTTTGAACCCAGTTAGAGGACTGAAAGTATTTTTTGTTTATGATATCTCAAATATGGAACCTATTAAGGTTGCAGGCTCAGATACTCCAATCGAGTTATCTGTCAATGATCATCTAATGTTCTTATTTACCACTATCAATGCAATCATGCTTGCTGGTGCTGAATCTATAACATTGGTACTTCCAACTTTCCCTTATTCAAGACAACATAAGAAGACAAGTCGTGAAGCATTGACTGCAAGTTTATTTTGCCATATGTGTGAAATGCTAGACGTTGAGAGAATTATCACATTAGATATTCACTCAAGAGAGATTGAAAACAGTTTCTCAAAGACTCATCTAGAAAACTTACACGGATCTTATCAAACTTTAATCGCTTTGAGTCGTTTGGTCGACTTGAGTGATCCCGATATTGTAGTGGTATCTCCAGATACAGGTGCAATATCACGTAACAAATTCTATGCACAAGCCCTTCATAGACCTTTAGCTATGTTGTACAAAGAAAGAGACTATTCAATTGTTAGTACCGATGCAAATCATACCAACATCAAGAGTATAGTCCTCTTAGGTGACGTCAAAGGAAAAACTGTACTGATGGCTGATGATATGATCGCAACCGGTGGTACAATGATCACTGCAATGAGAGAATTAATGAGACTTGGTGCAAAAAAAGTTATTTGTATGATATCTCTTCCATTCTTTAATGGTGGTGGTATTGAAAACTTTGATGCAGCTTATAAAGAAGGTGTTTTCTACAGAATTATTGGTACAAACGCAGTAACCCATGGTCATGACTTATTGGATAAGCCTTGGTATGTTCAAGCTGATATTTCAGAATTGTTTGCAAGAACAATATCTCGTTTGCATCATGGTCGTTCTATCAGTCCTTTATTGGATAACAGAAAATTCATTCAAAAATTAATTGATTCACAACAAGCGTCAGGCGCTTTTAGCAAGAACAATGGAGAATCTGCTAAAAGCCTTGAAGATAAAAATAAAACTGAAAAAAAATAATAATATTATTTAATTTCAAACAGAGCTACTTCGCTTAATATGGGGTAGCTTTTTTTTGTTATTACACATACTAAAACCGTTATACATTTATTGAATTTTTATACAATAACGTGTATATTTTTAAAACTATAAAAAAATTATTGCTAAAGCAAATAGGAGTTTCTTTTATGCAAATGTCACACCGTATCTCAGGATTTCAATGTTCACCAATTCGACGTTTATCTCCACTCGCGCGTGCGGCGGAAAAAAAGGGAATTCGTGTTCATTATTTGAACATCGGCCAGCCTGATATAAAAACACCTCAAGTTGCTCTTGATGAAGTTAGAAATTATAACAAGCCAAATATCCCTTATGGTCCAAGTGAAGGTTTATCTGAATTGCGAGAAGGCATGTCAGATTATTATAAAAAACATGGTGTTGACGATATAACTCCTGACGATATTTTGATCACAACTGGTGGTTCAGAAGCAATTCAGTTTGCCTTCATGACTTTATGTGATCCTTATGATGAAGTTATAATCCCTGAACCTTACTATACAAATGTTACATCATTTGCAAGAATGGCTATGGTCAATCTCGTACCTATTACATCTAGAATTGAAGATTGCTTTTCTTTACCTCCTATAGAAGAGTTTGAAAAGAAAATCACCAGAAAAACTGGAGCTATTCTTCTTTGCAGTCCAAACAATCCAACAGGTTATATCTACAATAAAGAAGAGATGTTGCAGTTGCTTGAACTCTGTAAGAAGAATGATATTTTCTTGCTTGTTGATGAGGTTTACAGAGAGTTCTGTTATGATGGTGAGTTCACAAGCATTCTGTCTTTTGATGAATATTCTGATAGAGTTGTTTGTATTGATTCTTTTAGCAAACGTTATAGCATGTGTGGAGCACGAATTGGTGCACTTGTTTCGAAAAACCAAGAATTCTTGCAGAGTGTATTGAAGCTTTCTCAAGCAAGACTTTGTCCACCTGATATTGAACAGATGGTAGCAATTGCAGCACTCAAAACAGACGTTTCTTATTTACAGGATGTTAAAGAAGAGTACAAAAAGAGAAGAGATTTCTTGACTTCAGGATTGGATAAAATTCCAGGAGTTATAAGTAACATCCCAAAAGGTGCCTTCTATTTGGTCGCTGAATTCCCTATAGATAATGCTGAAGATTTTGCAATATTCCTCTTAAAAGATTTTAACTATGAGGGAGAGACTGTGATGATTTCCCCAGCTGAGGATTTCTATGTAACCAATGGAATTGGTAGAAAACAAGCAAGAATTGCCTATGTACTAAATACAGAAGATTTAGGAAGAGCTTTAATTTGTCTTGAAAAGGGACTTGAAGAATATAAAAAGCTACATAATTAGTAAATTGATATAAATTTTAAACTTGATACTGGAGAATTAATTTTTTCCAGTATTTTTTTTCTTCACATAAATATCATATCAATGATGTAAAAATGGAGTCAGGTAATTCTATATATTATTCGCTTTGGGAGAGGCCTTTTTGTAAATACTTTACAAATAAGTAATTATATGTAATTGTCAATTATATACAAAGAGTTTAAAATTGAAAAAGAAAAAACAAAAATTTATATTGCTTGTTCTTTTACTTATGGTAGCATTTCCAATTTTTGCCAATTCAGAGATTGGCATTTCTGCCTCGCTTAATAGCAATACCATATGGACAGGGACTGATTACTATGATGAAAGATCTACATCTAATCTAATTGGGTATTCTTTGACCATTCCTTATCAGTATAATTTCAATGGTAGAATTTCCCTTAGAACCGAACTTTCATATGTCACAAAAAACTATACTGAAGATACATATCAAAACTATGATAATTCGACTACTTATGAATATCATTACAATTCCTATGTAGAATTTCCTGTTATGGGACATCTATAGTTTGGACCTACAGAAAGTCAATTCAAACCATTTATAAACTTTGGTGCTTATTTCAGTTATTGGTTGACAGCTTCAACTACAGGTGAATATTTGAATATTTCCAGTATATCTGGAGTGGATACATCATCAGATAGCGATTATACAACAGTAGAAACTGAAGGTTTTGATGACAATGATAATTGATATAATTATGGCCTTCTTGGTGGAATAGGCTTTGAGTATGAAGTTCAGAGACACCTCAAGGCATCTTTTGAAACACGACTTACTGCAGATTTAACAAGCATATACAGTACAGATCAATTTGATGCTGTTGACGAATACAATGTAACAATTGAAGGCAATTTTGCATTTGTGTATTCATTTTAGGAATTATCATGAAAAATAAAACTTTAAAACTAACAGCATTTGTATTGATTTTGACCACTTTATATACATCGTGTGATTTCAGTTCATCATCTTCATCTCTTGATGATTATTCTTCACAAGTTCAAACAGAGACTTACAGTCAGTATGATTCTGAATATTGGTATTATGTCTTTGAAGATTTTTGGGATTATATGAATGTTAACTATGTCTATTGGGATATAGAAGAAGATAAAAGTGGAGAATATCAAGAAGACCAGACAGAGACTGATTGGGATGAGATATATACAAAATATTCAGCATACTTTGAAGCTTTGGAAGATGAGGATGATTTAGTAACCAGAAATGAATCTGCCCTGACATATTTTCAGGACTTGACTTCAACTCTTATTGATCATCATTATTATATGTACTTGAAAAGTGTCATCTTGACTGATGATGATAGTCCATCAGGTTTGTCTTATTACAATATATCATTGACAACACCAGGAGAAACAGAGGTCTCTACAAGAGATTACTACAATGAAGATTATGTTGATTTGGATTTCTCAGAATATAATTACTATAGTTTTGAAAGTTATGATTCTGATATTCCTTCTTATGGTGATAGTTCTTCATCAAGCAGTGCATCTGATGCTGCTTATTTAATGGATGGTATATATATTTACCCATCTGATTTTGAGATTGAAGATTCAATTGATGTAGCAACAGCCCTTGAAATTATAGAAGCAGGCGATGATGCTGTAGCAACTGATGATAGCAGTGATGATAGCAGTGATGATTCAGGAATTGACGAAAGTCATATTCCTGATACAATTACAACTAATTTATCAAATGTAGAGGTTTGTGATACCAGTAAATATTCATCTAGTTCCGATTATGTGATAATATCTGCTCTTTTTGATAGCGATGAAGATGGAACAGGTGATACTCCATATCTCTATATGTCCAACTTCTACAATACCCTATATGAATCAGATAGCAATGTAACAGCTGTCATGGATAATTTCTGGGCTCTTGTCTACAATACAAATGACACTGGTGAGATTTCTAAAATCATAATTGATCTACGCCACAATACTGGTGGTTATGTTGCTGATTTAACAGATGTAGTTGGACCACTTATCAGTGAGGATGAAAGTCTCACTTACGGATAAACTCGATATAAAGATGGTGACAACCGAACAGAATACACACCACTCATAGAAAACAAAATCACAGGAACAGCCACATCAGATGACAATATACCAGATGTTCCAATCATCGTTTTGGCAGATATCTATTCTGTCAGCATGAGTGATATCACAATATTAGCTTTGCAGGCTTTAGGTGGTGATGATACCATATTGATGGGACAGAGAACTTGGGGGTGGTAATGGACCATTGGTATCAACATATTTCTTAGATGGAACTGAAGATAATGACTACTATTATGTTTACACCTCTGCAAATGCTATGTTTGATGTGGATGAAAATACATATGAAGGAGTTGGAATAACTCCTGATGATGGCTATGATGTAGCTGATATTGAGGATATCGTTGATGATTCTGGAATATCGACTATAGATTATGAAGATGAGGACAGTGATGGTAACATAGAGTCTTGGGGAGATGACCTTCTCCTAGAATAAGCTGTTCTGTATGGTGTGGATTGAACAATTCTATAAAAAACATGGTAGCTACAAAGTAGCTACCATATAGGTTTGGATGATAAAAATCATCTGCAATAAATGAGATTAATAATAGGATAGTACCTGCAAGTCTCAATTGTCAATTATTTTGTAATTTCTTCTTATTGTTGCTTTATTTAGGTGAAATGTGCATGTAAGTAGATAACATATGTGACCTAATAAAATTGGATTTTTCTATATTTATTTTAAACACCATATGTGTAATAAATAATAATGAGAATTCTCTAAAAATAACTATTTTAACTTGTATTCTTATTACTTTACTCTTACAATGCCCACATGGAATTTTATGTTGCTTACTTTTTTGTTAATGCGATTTATGTTGTTGTTAACTTATACCTACAAGTAGTTTTCTATAACTTTGGTTATGGTTTTGAATATGTTGGTTTGTTTCAGGGGGTTTTTGAAGCAGCTGGTATTGTGGGGCCCATCATATTGGGGGCACTTGCTGATAGAAAGGGGTGGTACAAACAACTCTGTATTGTAACTCTTGTGGTTTCAGCCCTGACTTTTTATGTTTTGGCGTTGAATATATCATTTATTATGATATTTGTATCATTGATTTTGTTTGGTTTCTCGTTCAGAGGAATCTCTCCAATTTTTGATTCTCTGGGGACATTAGCTTTAGAAGGACAGTCAGAAAAGTACTCATTATATAGATCATCTGGAACTCTTGGTTTCATGGTTATTTCATTGATTCTTTCTATTTTTCATAGACCTTTAATTGATAGCAATTCAAATATCAGCTTCTATTACAACTTAATAATAATTGCAGCAGTTATTTCTATAATGATAATATCTACAAAAAATATTGACATCAAAGGGCATATAAAAGAAGTAGAACTCAAAAAAGAAGAGATTGAAAATGATGTCTCAGAAGAAGTGAATGGAGGTAAATGGTATACTCCTGGTTTGATAATAGGCCTTATTTTGATGAGTTTCTCTCGTTTTGCAATGACTGCTGTTTATAGCTTTTTATCACTATATTCAATTGAAGTTGTACAATACAGCAACATAACAATGTTAAATGTAGTGGCTTCTATAACAGAATTCTTTGTAATACTCCTGTCAGGAAAGCTTCTTAAAGAAAAGAAAATAACTCCATATGCTCTCATAATGATTGGTACTCTAGCTGTATCTGTTAGATATTTTATATATATAAAGTTCCCAACAGTACCGGGAATTCTTATAGGACAGGCAATTCACTGTTTCTGCTATGGTGCTTTCCATATTGGTTCAGTTTTGTTTATCACAAAGAATGTTAGAAAGGATCACAGAGGAATGGGGTTGGCTTTATATTATGCAATCGGTACAGGTTTGCCTGCTGTTATTGGTTCAACTCTAGGTGGTGTCATTGTAGCTAACAGAGGATATAATTCTCTATTTGGAATCTATGCATTTATATGTTTGGTAGCTTGTGTATTTGGATTGGTTTTTAAAAAGATCCTTACGGCACCAAGTCCTTTTGTAGAGAATTAAATATATTTGGATGTAAAAAAAGACGTTCCCAATTGAAGTGAACGTCTTTTCTGTTTGGAGACCTGGCTTACCAACCGCCTCCGCCGCCTCCGCCGAAGCCTCCTCCTGAAGAGCCTCCTGAAGAACTGGATTGAACTGATGCAATCGATGAGTTTACACTGCTTGTGACGCTGCTTGAAAAATCATTGAAGGAATCTATTGGAATTCCCATTCCAATTGGAGCATAAAATAAGAATCCTGGATTGTTTGGAATATCTATGGTTTCAAATTTCTTATACCACTGTTTTTCAAGGCCCAATACAATGGCATAACTCAATGTATGGTAGAAGAACATTGGATCTTCATCTATCAACAACTTCAATTTATCAATTTCAACATAACTGATGAATGATTTGAATCCAAGTACATCTCCATAAGTTTTAGTTGCATATTCAGAACGTTTCTCTGTCAGTTCAAATAGAATTGATATCAGAGTTGCAGTAATTATATTCAGAATACCAAATTTCAATCCTAATGTACCTGGTGATATTGTAAAATAGAATATTGAGTTCAGTGCTGTTAAGAAAGCAATTGCAATTATGATTATAAGAACAATTCCAAATTTTTTCTTTTTAGATTCTGTAACAGATGTATTTAATAATTTGGAGAAAAGAAGACTCAAAATTAAGTAAGTTGCAAATGCAATTAAGAATGATAAAGCTATGATTTTGAAACTTTCAGTTCCAGGAGGCACGACCCCCATTGCAACTATGAGAACAAAAATAAAACCAAGTATTTTCTTTTTTGCCTTTGCACTTTTGGGTTCAACAAGTCCTTTGTCACCTTTAAATATTATGGGCTCTTTAGCAATTGCTTTGTTTCTATCTTCAACAAATTTCTCTTTTAACGAACTGATTAGTAGAGAATCACCAATACTTTTATTTTTAAAGTAAGCTTTGAACAGCAGTTTTTCTGCTTGACTGCAGGTTGATGGAAGATTTTTTAATTTTGTAATTAAGAATTCTTTTTTCCCTTTCTTCTTTTTGGGAGAATCATTTTGTTCTTCTATTTTTATGTAACCATTATCGGCCCAATAGAAAAGCATGGCTGTTGTATCTTTGGTATCAACAACTTTATCAACAAAATAACCAAGATCCATAGGATTCATTCCATCTGGAGCCTTAAAGGATTCAACTTCAATTATATCGTCATCTCGACCATATTTATAAAATTGCAGAATGGTAAACAATAAAGCTATTATTGAAAGAACAATAAGAATGATGAAATTACGATTTATACTTGAAAGAGCATCTCTCTCACCCGAGAAATAACCTACAGGAAGGTCTACATACAAAGTCAGATATTCACCTGGATTGATGACATCAATTGTTCCTTTGATTGTCTTCTTATCATTTGAAATTTGAACTGTTCCTGAATAAGTTTCTGAGTTAAAAGCTCCTGATGTCAGTGATACTGCATTTGGATCTATTTCTTTTGGGAATGTTATTTCAAAACTTATATTTTTGATTGGAAAATCCCAAGAACCGCCAACTAGATTGTAATAGGCATATGTTTTGCCATCAGCTTCCTCGCTGTAATTCTTACCTATATCCATCGTGTAGATTAGGTTATATTCTTTTTCTCCCTTTATGGTTCTATCAGCATCTCCAACTTTTATAGTTGTTGATTGATTTCCTCTATCCACACTGAATGGTTCATCACATCTGATATCCTTCAGTTCTACATAAAAATCACTTCCTGCGTAATCAGTAGGAATAACACGAAAGAATCCATGATGTTCAGATAGATAGTTAAAATTATAATTCTCATTGATTATATATTGGTTGTCCTCACTTATATCCATACTTACATGTAATGAATCAACATACATTGAATTATCAAGTGCAAATAATCCTGTCAGTGAAAATATAAATAATGAGAATATAATCAATAATTTGATATTCTTTTTAATTTTCATAATATATTCCTAAAATTTTACTTTTACGTTCTGTTTCTCTGCCTCTTCAATCTGTAAATATTCTTTCTTTGTATAGTGACCGATATTGGCAACGATGTTGGAAGGGAAAGTTTCACACAAGTTATTGAATTCTCTTATTACTGCATTGTAGTATTTTCTTGCATTGAGAATTTTTTCTTCAATTTCGGTCAGTTGCTGCTGCAATTGTAAGAAGTTTGTATTTGCTTTTAAATCAGGATAAGATTCAGATAAAGCGAATATACTTTTCAGTGCAGTGTTGAGTTGTTTGTTTCCAACTTCTGCATCTTGAACAGAAGGAGCTGCGGCAGCAGCATTTCTAGCTGTAATTACAGCCTCAAGAGTCTCTCTTTCATGAGATGCATATCCTTTTACTGTTTCAACAAGGTTAGGGACCAGATCATAACGTTGTTTTTCGTGTGCACCAATTTGAGCCTCTGATTCTTCTGTTTTATTTTTCATTCTTACAAGCTTATTGTATGTTGTTATATAAGTTATGACGAGAATGGTAACTATAACTAAAATAATGATTGCTGTAATAGACATATTCTTCTCTCTCCTTTAAGTAAATAATATAATTTATCATACATTAGTATGATTAATTTGTCACATAAATTGGTTATTTTCATGGGAAGTGACAGCTTGTTATGGTATTTCTACCTTTGTTTGAAGCGAATAAATATATTGTACTTTACATAAATACAGTCAAATAATTCTGCAATTGTAATTCTAAGTTATGTCGCCATACATGGGCTATTGCTTTGATTGGTAAGTCGTTTCTTGTTATAAGGGCTTTATTATATGGAATGTTGAAGTAGTTTTATTTGTAAAAGAGCATTTGTTTTTGATTTTATTGTGATGCTATTAAGTTTTAATTGATGCATATAAACTATAATTAGAATAAATTTATTTGATGTACTTTGTTATGCTCTATTCAATTCTTGGTAGAAAAAATGTATCATAATATTTAGTGTAGTATTCTATGATATATGTTATAGTTTTATTTGCTAGAAAGAGGTGGTAAATTTTCAACTATTTGTGTATTTTTAGCATATGAATTGGGCGTTTTAATGATTATTTAGTATCTTACAGATTGAAGGGGAAATGATAGATGAGTAATTCAAATTCTTGGAATTTAAAGAATGTAAAATTATCTGAAGATAAAATTAACAAGAATATAAAAGAAACCACAAAACAAATAAATCTAGATGTGAATCTTTTGATCAATATGATTAAAAAATATGACTACTTGGAATTGTTGAAATTCACTGCATTTCATGTGGATGAAATATTAGAGAAATCAAAAGTAAATAAAAATATCCACAATGAAGAGATAGCATATTCACAGCTTAGATTTATGCTTAAATATATTGCATCTAATCCTAATTCTGAAATGAAGTCCACAAATTTTAAGGACTTCTCTTGGAAGAAATTCAATAGGACATATTCCACACTTGAAAATCATGTAATTAAATATACAGATAATTTGATTTTACGTGAGAAAATCAATCCAAAATATAGAACTCGAATGCAGGAATTGTTTTATTCATATATGTTTCCAACCCCAAAAGTTAAGTTTGAGGATGTAGATAACAAAGTAAAGCAATTGAAGCTCATACTCCAACCACATGTAGATAAAATCAATGCAACATTTGATGTAGGATTTGATGGTATATTGGATTCTTTAAGAATCATTGCCAAAGTAGGCACAAAAGGAATTTATGACCTAAATCAAGATTGTGAGGTCTTTGCCAGTAAATCCCAGAAAAAAATTGAGAATCTAAAGAAAGCTGGAGATACCAATGTTAACTCTGTTCTTCTATCTAAAATAGTTGAGGAAGAAAATTGGGGTGGATGGTTAGAAAAATTGCAGAATAGATCTGAGAAATTTGATTTATTTGATGTACAGATTTTGTCAAAGTTGGAATCTCATGATTTAGATTTATTGAGTGTTGAAACAGGAAGTCAGTATTCTGAGAATTTTGGTTGGATAACTGAATCTGCTGGTATTGATAATTCCCTGTTTATAAAAAAAGATGGCAGATATTATTCATTTGATAGTATGTTTATATTCGATAAAGCATATGAAGCTATCAAACAAGCTGTAATCAAGAGCTTTCCTGGGTATGAGAATACCTGGAATTCAATTGAAATGGAGAAATCTGGTCTTCTACCAGTCTCCATTTTTGCTGGAGTATTTGGGCACTTCAATTATCAATTATCCTATGAAGTTGAAGATTCATACTTCACAGCGGAGTTTGAAAACGATAGTAATAATGTTTTCATTCAGGTTCCAAGACAGCATGGTTACAAACTGCCAATGAATCCTATCAAAGAAATTGGATTGTTGTACACAGCACTTCATTGTTATGATTCAGCAACAAGTTTTTTTGATAAAATTGATGGTCCCATTGTTGTGCTCGATTATTATGATGAAACTGGTGAAAAAATTGTCAAAAAAGATGATATCTATTACATTTCATATCTGTACCTATCAAGTATTTTAAATGATTGGAATGAAATAAGACTTTTAAAAGATCAATTATTGGGAGTTTCTTCTTCATCAGAAGCGGAAGATTTAAGTAAGAATGATGATGATAATTTAACTGTCGATGATAAAGATTGTGCATTAGATTTGCAAAATGAGGAAGGTAATTGTACTTTGAATGATAAAGTGGAATCAGATTTAGACATAGAAGAAGAAATTGAACCTTTAGAGGGATGTTTGGAAGTCACAGATAGCAATATGGATGAAATGTTTGAAAACACCCCAGAGCCTACCCAAGAAGATTCTGAAGATTATTCGGACCAGGAACTGTTGGACATATTGGATGGTTCTGTTGTTGAAGATGTAGAGGACATTGAAGATGATGCTATACAGAATGATGGAGCTGCTGTAAGTTCAGGTTTTTCCTTTTTTGATGTTTTGAACAATGTTGCAAAAGGTAAAGACCCTCTAAATAACAAGCAAGAAGATGAGTCAATTGAAGATACAACTGCTGGTGACTTAGATAGCAACAAAGACCTCAATCCTTCAATCGAAGAAAATAAAAAGAAAGAAGATGTTTCAGATATTGAAAAGGAAGGACCAGAAGGTTCTCTTGAAGATCATGATGATAGGGGTCAAGAGAAAATTCAAGAGTCAAAACCCTCAGGAGGCTTTTCCTTTTTTGATGTATTGAATAATGTTGCAAAAGGAAAGAATCCCTTAGCTGATGAAGATGATGATACAGATGAAGTTGGTTATGATGAACTGATAAATGATGAGCCAATTACTGATGATGATATAAGCGAGGTTTTCTCTGATGATGTACAAGAAGCTGTACCTTCTGATGGATTTATAGATTTCGGTAGTGATAATGGTGCCGTCTGTAAGGATGGTGTGTGTGGTATTGATGCCTCTGCAGATGAAAATAATTCAGAATTGGAAGAAACAGAGATTGAATCAGAAGAAGCAACTCAGATTTTTAATGAAAATGACCTTGATGGAAATTTTGATGATGATTATAACTTTACAGAAGAAAACATGGATGCTCCTTCAAACTTCAATGAAGAGCTGGATATTGAGCTAGATGACATAGATGAACTTTCTGCTGATGAATTGGAAAATGGTTTCAACAATAATTATGACACCTCAAGTATTCAGTACTTACTCGATGAAGATGATGAAGAGGTTCATTTCTTTGAAGACGATGATGATCAAATAGATGATAGTCCTGCTTTATTGAGAGATGTATTTGATGATGACTTAGATGATGCTCCTATTATTGATGATGATTTGGATGATATAGAAGTAGAATCAATCCTTGAACCCGAAGACGAAGATGATGAGTTGGTTGAATTAGATATTGATGATGATGTAGACAGTGATGAAGTTCTTCAACTCAACGAGATGGATGAGGCAACTTCAATTGAAGAAAGTGATGATGATGAAAATGTTCCTGATGATGTTGAAGTCAGAGAGAACAAAACATTCTCACCCAAACAGGTTGATATGATAAATGCAATTAACTCTGCACTCGATAAAATTGACAGTGATGATTCTGATTTGGAAAATTATGGTTATGTTCATCCAGATGAAGATGTTGAAGGTTATGAAAAGGAAGCAATTTCTTCTTCAAAATCAGAAATAGAAGCATACAACGATAGTCTTGAAAACAAGGTTTCAGATTTTACTGATGACTCAGATGATTCTGAAACTGACATTTTTGGAAATGATGAAAGCATTGCAGAAGAACTCGTCGATGAAATTGGTAAGAATCTAGATGATGTTGAGAATGAATCTTTCCGTACTCAAAATCCAGACGATGACATTGAAGAAGAAGATATGTTGGCTGAAGAGCTTGTTTCAGAGCAAGATGAAGAGGATGATGATATAAGTTTTGTTGAACCTCAGAGCATAAAGGTTATTGAGCAACCAGTTGCAAAAGATCCTGATAAGTTTGAAGCCATTGAGAACAATAGAATATTTGAAGAGGAAGTACCTACAATTGAAAGCCTTTGGCCACAGAGAATAATAGATATTGTTGATATGTCTGAAGATCTTGATGCCAGTCCATTCTTTAAAATATGTAAAGAAAATGATATCGAGCTTTTGGAAGCTATAGATCACTTAATCAATCAAGCACTGGACCTTCAAAAACAAGACAACAAAGATAAAATGTTCACAATTCCAGAATCAAATCTTTCCATAATCCTTCCAATCAATAAAAATGATCAATTGAAGAGATGGGAAAGAATGAACAGTCTTGGAGCTTTGATGTATTCAAAAGATATGGACTCATGGAATGTTCTTACTTTGAATTTTGATGATAATAAAACTCTGAAGTCAATGAAAGAATGGGAAATTTCAAAAGATTCCTATTCAAGTGTAGATTGGAAGTTCGTTGTAACGACAGGTTCCAGATTGAAGAAAAAGAAGAAATAATAATGGATAAATTAGAAGTTAAGAAAAGACTTGAACTTGCAAAGAAGGTAGCTTTGAAAGCCGGCTCTTATGCCTTAAAGATGAGAGATTCAGGTAACTTTTCTGTAACAACAAAGCATAAGAATGATTTTGTAACAGACTGTGATAAAGCAACTGAGAAGTTAATTGTTTCAGAAATTAAGGATATATTTCCAGAGGATGGTTTTTTCGGTGAGGAAAGTGCCGATGAAACAGGTACTGGTCGTTGGATAATTGATCCTATTGATGGCACTACAAACTTTTTCAGAGGTCTTCCTAACTGGTGCATCAGCATTGCTTATGAAATCGAAAAATATGAACCTCTTTTAGGTGTTGTTTATGTACCCTGTCTTGATGAACTTTACTATTCCATGAAAGGAGAGGGTGCTTATTTAAATGATAAGTCGATTCACTGTTCAAACATAAATGATTTTTCGAAAGCATTGACGGTCTGTGTTCCACCCCATCGACATAAAGAAGCATATGATTTTTATCTAGAAAAAATGAGAGAGATTGGACTGGCTTCTTCAGATATCAGATCGTTTGGTACATGTGCTCAAGAGCTATGCTATATAGCAAGTGGACATCTGGAAACTTATTATGAGCTATTTTTAGGATATTATGATTTTGCTGCCGGATGGATTATTTTAGAAGAGGCAGGTGGAAAACTTACAAGTGCTTCAATGGACTCAAAATTTACAGATAGTTGTTGCAATATTATTGCTTCTAATGCATTATTACACCCAAATATGGAGGAGATTATTTTTGGAAAATAAAAAATCAAATTACAAATTGGTGATATTCGATTTGGATGGTACTTTAATGAATACCGCACCGGGAATTTTTGCGACAGCAAATTGGACTATGAAGCAGCTTGGAAAACCCATTGAAACTGATGTACAGCAATTGAGAAAGTTTGTAGGACCTCCTTTGGCAGAATGTTTCAAAGTTACTTATGATTTAGAAGATGAATTGATTGATGAAGCTTGTAAAATCTATCGAATGAAATATGAAGAGAGTGGAAAACATATTGCAACCGTTTATGACGGTATGGAAGATGTGCTTCAATCTTTGAATTCTAATGATTTGATCTGTTCTATTGCGACTAATAAATATCAAGAAGTTGCGAGAGATATGGTAGAAGAGCAGGAATTAGAGAAATATTTCAATTTAGTTTATGGTTCAGACCACGCTGGAACAATCACCAAAGGTGGTATTATATCAAAAATTATTGATGAATTGAATGTAGATCCTAAGGATGCAGTTATGGTTGGAGATACTTTCAGTGATTTGAATGGGGCTTCTGAAGCTGGAGTAGATTTTATTGCAGTTACATACGGCTTTGGTTTTGACAATGAGTCAGAACTTACAGATGATATAGTATCTTTCTGTCCAACAACAAAAGATATTTTAAATACAATTTATAAATAAATATAACAATAGGAGAAAATTCATGAAAAAAGAAATTAAAACAGAAACAGCACCAGCAGCAATCGGTCCTTACAGCCAAGGTATAACAGGTGGAAATTTGGTTATATCTTCTGGACAAATTCCAGCAGATCCAAAGACTGGTGCAATCGAAGGTGATATTACTGCACAGACAAAACAATCTTTAACAAATTTAAAAGCTGTATTAGAAGCAGGTGGTAGTGATTTAGCTCATGTTTTGAAAACTACTGTTTTCTTAAGTGATATGAATAACTTTGCTGCTATGAATGCTGTATATGCTGAATTCTTCAATGAAGGAATAAAACCAGCACGTTCTGCAGTTGAAGTTGCAAGATTACCTAAAGATGCTTTGGTAGAAATTGAAGCTATTGCAATTGCTAAATAATTAAATAAAATTAGATAGAATTGAGGACTCCTAATTGGAGTCCTCTGTTTATTGAATGAAATCTTCATATATTGCATCTGTTGCTTTTAATAAATCATCTGGTTTCAATTTCAATTGCAGGCCTCTTTGACCAGCACTTACGTATATATACTCTTCAAGTTGGGCCATTTCAGATATAAATGTTGGAAATTTCTTTTTCATTCCAAGTGGAGAGCATCCGCCTCTGATATATCCTGTTGTTTTCTGCAGTATATCCATTTTTATCAAATCAATATCTTTTACACCTGTTATAGCTCTGGCTTTTTTTAGGCTTATGGTATCTTCTGCGGCAAGACAGAATACGAATACACTTTTATCAATTGCCTGCATTACAATAGTTTTATATACACATTCTTTTTCAAGACCAGCACCTTCTGCTGCATGGATTGCATCCAGATTGTTCTCATCAACTTCATAACTTGCAGTTTCATAAGGAATATTTAACTGCTCCAAAATTCTCATTGCATTTGTTTTCTTTTGTTTGTTACTCATAGAATAAAATTTATAATCATTTGCTAAATTCTACAATACATATTGTAAAAAACAGTGATTCTTTCTTTATGTAGCATGTGATATAGAAATGTGCCTGTAGATTTTTAAAATTTAAGGAAGGTAAACAGTGAAGGCTCAGAATTAAATCAGAGCCTTCAGGGTATTGCTTTATATGATATTGAATCAATTAGTTCAGAATACTTTCTAAATATGTAATTGCACTATCGACCTTTTTCATATTATCTTCACTTAGATTGTATCGAAGTCTTAGAGGGAATTCATATTCCATGCAACCTGTTTTTTTAATTGTTTCGGAAGTTGTTAAATAATGTGAAGATGCATCTCTAAGATAATCTCCAATTATTTCAATAGCTTCTCCACTCCAAGCAAAAGAGCCAAATGCGGCTGTTGTCTTACCTTCCAATGATGGTAATGATTTAAGTAGAGAATCAAGAGATCCTATCATATCACCATATTTTGTAGCACTACCAACTAAAACTAACTCAGATGTACTGATGCTATCGAGAATCTCTGAATGAGGAGTTTTATCAGCATCAAATATTGATACATCAAATCGACCTGTTGCACTGAGCTTTTCAGCTATATATCTAGCTATTTTTCTGGTGTTGCCTCTCATCGTTGTATAAACTACTGTTGCTTTTTTAATTTCTGTAGTTGTCTTTGATTTCTCTCTATAGATATCTATGAAATGCTTTATGTCCTTATCTAGGATGTAACCGTGTGATGGTGCAATCAACTCTATGTCCAATTTGTCGACAAATTTTAAGAGATCAAGGACATATATTCTATGAGGACTGAATATTAAATCATAATACACACTGTAATCTTCATCGATTGAGTTCAGCTCCATGGTATTTGTTGCTTTTGTGGTTGCAATATGTGTGCTGAAGATATCACATGAGAACAAAATTTTGTCTTCTTTGCAATAGGTCATAATTGTTTCTTCGGTATGAAGGTTTGGAACATTGTAGAATGATAAAGTCTTTCCTCCGATATCAATGGAATCACCAGTTTTTACCACAATAAATTCTCTGTCTGTAATTTTATAGACTTCTTTTAGGTGTTCTACTGCTTTTTCGCTGCATACAATTTTAGCATTTTTAGCTTTTCTGACCAACAGCCCTAGAGCACCAGAATGATCTGGTTCTGTATGATTGACTACAATATAGTAGATGTTATCTAAATTTATTTTTTTGCTGAGATTTTCAACATAATTTTTACCATACATCATATCTACAGAATCGATAACTGTTGGTTTTTGAGTATTATAGAAATAACTGTTGTAAGTTGTTCCTTTTGTTAATAGTAATCTGTGAAATGGAACATCTCTATCGTCGATTACTCCAATTTCCCAAAGTTTCTCGTTTACCTTAAAATTTTCTTGTATCATAATAAATCCTTTATAGATTAGATCATCTATTTATTTTTATTGTCTGTATATTTATAATATTCTTTTCAAGCTCTTTTGTATGTGGTAATTGCAACAGTTTATAGAAAAATTTTAAATTTGATTTAATACAGGAAAAGACCTCCGATGCTATTGTTTATTCAATAGTAAGTAGTTTGGTTCTAATAATTGATAAAATTGGTGTGAGAAAGACAAAAAAAAATACTGCTAAATTAATAGCAGTATCAAAATACTTAAATAATCTCTATTTATTTTTCATCAATAGCAAAAGAGGTACCCAGA
>Ga0172377_10002679_pt1 | contig 18229 bp, 5 predicted proteins | sample Pumphouse3metaG_FD_119749 | JGI IMG/M metagenome (GOLD analysis project Ga0172377, IMG submission 119749) | Leachate microbial communities from a municipal landfill in Southern Ontario, Canada - Pumphouse #3 metaG | ecosystem: Engineered > Solid waste > Landfill > Unclassified | place: Canada...
CCTGCTGCGGCACCTAAGCCGGCCACCTCGCTTATTACGCTTCCTGTAGCTTTGCCGAATTTTTTTAGGCCGGCGGCTGAAAAAGAACTTCCATCAAAAGCACTCTTGTCAAACCTAGCCGCTGTACCTCTAGCCAAGTCTCCAAAAGTAATATCTTCATTTCCTTCTTTACCATAATTCCTACCACCTAGTGATGAAACTATACCACTGAGCCAAGAACTTCCTCTTACTGTTTTTTGTCCTATGGTCTGCCCTGCTTCACCTACACCAGTCATTGTACTACCAACGGCATTATTAAATGCTTTACCTGCATTCATCAATAAATAAGTAGTTTTACCGATAGCAGAATTAAAATCAGAAACACCCTTACCTTGTGCTACTCCAGGTACTTTATCTGATACTAAAGTCTTTAACCCTTTAGTATAGTTTTTATCTGTCTGGCCAGCACCCATTACTTCAAAAGATGCTGTTTTTAACTCGTCTTTTATAGAACTAAGTAGACCACCCATAACAGGTGACCCTGTAGAGAAGAAATTAGATATAGTATCTATAATCTGTGCACCCTTCGACAAATAAGTAAATAGTGCTAAAGCAGCCACACCTGCCGCTTTAAATGCAGTAGGTACAGCAGACACAGTTTCTGCTAAAGCTTTCATACTCTGTAATCCAAACTTTGCGGCTGGAAAAGCTATTTTACCAACAGATAATTGTAGTTCGAGGAAAGCAGCTTTAGTTTGTTCTACTTGTTTCTGGTAAGTTTCCATAATAATCTTATTTTTTCTTACAGCAGAACCATTAGAATTTATACTGTATTCAACACCGTTAAGGGCTTCCTGCCAGTTTTCCATTAAGGTGATTAGAGAGTTGTACTGACGAGTACCACCAATAGCTTGTGCCACTGACATTTTTTGAGCATTAGTCAGCTCTTTCCATTTCTCAGCTAAGTCCCCTAATACATCAAAACCTCCCCTTAAGTCACCCTCTCCAGTAACGGTAGCAATATTAAGTTTAGCTAATGCATCTGGACCTTTTTCTGCAGACAGGCGTCTCATAATAAATCTTAGAGATGTACCTACCTCTTTACCAGACTGTCTAGTAACAGAACCAATGGAAGCTACAATACCATTTAATTGGTCAAAAGTAATGCCTGCAGCAGAAGCGGCAGAAGCTGATTTTTTAATGGCGTCAGCTAAGTCTTGTGAAGTAATGGCGGTCTTATCTTCAACTTCAGACCATGCGTCTAAGAAACGTAAAGAATTTTCACCTTCATTCCTAAATATCTTCATTGCCGCCGTTAGCGCCTCTGTAGCATCTTTCGCATTCAATGTAGATATATTACCAGCAATAGTTGCCGTGTTTGTTCTATCCAGAATTTCAGATTGATTTAAACCCTGTTGTGCAAAAATTCTCATAGAATCAATTACATCTTTAGTTGGAGTACCATATTTTTTTGACATGCCTATAGCATTTTTTTGCATACCTTCAAAATCGGTACCTTCAGGCATAATCATTTTTAATTCCGCCATACTTGTCTCTAAATCTGCCACGGTACCAATAGCATCTTTTAACTTACTAACACCCCCATAGACGATGGTAGAAGCTGTACCCCAAAGAACTGCTCTTTTTATGGCACCAGCAACCCCATGATTAGCTCCTGCCATAATGGCATTCATATCTTCTTGTTTTTCTTTAAATACACCAATTTTATTACCAGAAGAATCTAATGCTTCTCCATATTTATGGAAAGATATAGCTTGGTTTTCTATAGCTTTACCAGCGTCATCAAATACTTTCGAACTGTATGTGTATCGTTCTCCTACTTTCGCACCGCCTTCTTCTTCTGGTCGGCGATAATACTCACGTAACATGTTAATATTACGTTTGTTAAGATTAGATTGTACCATAGGGTCTTCCCATTTAGGTACAGGGATTACCCCAGTTTTGCCCCAAGCAGGTGCACTAGTAGAACTGACATCTGTTTTAGAGAATTTATTTTCAGCATCTTTGAGATACTTAATTGTGCTATCTAAGTTCTTTCTTTCTACAGAAAGTGGGCTATCAGAAACATTAAATTTCTTAAACATCTCTAAAGCTTCGCGTAAACGAGATATTCTTTCTGCAGCAGCTTTAAAGTCCCAAGCTTTAGAAATATCCTCACCCATTCTCTCTAAAACTACACCATCATTTGTTAATTTAAGGGTAGCTTCATCCATCTCTGTAAGTTCTCTTAAAGCATTACGAGCTTTATCCACAGGAGCAGTCATTTCTCCCCTAGACTTGCCTGAAAGATCACTAGTAATAGTATTAAATACCCTCTTTAGTAACTCACTGTCTGGGTCGTCATCTCCGCCTAAATCTCTAGAAGTTTTACTCTGTACTTCTGAAGGAGACATATAGACCCCTGCAGCTTTAGCAATTTCTGGAAATTTCCAAACTTTATTAGAAGTATATAAGTCACTTGGCTTACCTGCGTCGTCTTTTATTTTCTTAACTATGGCTTCTACAGAAGATGCAAAATTTGAGTGAGCCATAGCTATTTCATTATCATTACCACCAGCTAAAGCCTCCTCATATGTGGCTTCGGCTTGTTTGGCTCTTCTTATAAGAAATTCAACAACCGCATCTTTATACAATTTCCAAGAATTTGCGATATCCAAGCCTGACATACCCTGATTAGGATCTTGTTGGTTTAAGACTCGCATATCTTGTGTGTATTTTACAAAATCACCTATATTTGCGTTGCCTTCTATCTTAGCATTTTCTATAAAGTCCGCCGCTTCAGGATCTTCATTAATAGAAGCTCTTTTAGGAAGTTTTCTTAGATCGGCATCAAAATCTTTCCCTTGAGATGCATATAACATTTTTGTAGCATTTCTTAGCAGCTCAATATTTTTTAATTTTGTAGAAGCATCATTACCTTGGAAAGGTTCTAAAGTAGCTGCTTTAGAAGCAGCCTCTCTTCTTGCTTGCTCTGTTTTTATATATTTATCTACATGTTCTTTAAAGATAGGCTGGTCAGATGCTTTGTCCTTAGGTTGTACATGTGGTGAGTTGTTCTTAACATGTGAATAATACTCGGAGCTTTTTGAAACTAACTCACTAATCTCATCAGGTGTCAATCCTGCTGCTTTGTCTGCTTTTTGTAGAGACTCGTAAGATCCTGTCTTAGCAAAAGTTTTATTTTCTTTAAGTAATTGTTCTCTAGCTGCAGCAATAGCGGCCATATCTCTCTTAAGTAATGCTTCATCAAACTTAAATCTTATTTTTATAGGCTTGTCATTACCTTCACCAAAAGCATCATAAAAATGAACTTCTGCATCTTTAACTTCTTCTCCACCTTCTTTTAGAGCTGCCATATAAAGATTAAGTTGTGAACGTACTTCCTCTATTTTATACTTAGAGTAACCACCCTTCATCTTATCTTTTATATCTTCGTAGTTTGCTTCACCACCTTTACCTACTACTCTACTAATGGCTGATTTAACATTATTGCCTACTGTTTTTATATCTACAGGAGACTTACTTCCTGAAGCATCTGTTAATATGGCATCAATATGTCCAGTTATTTCTCCAGCACGGTCATCATAAAAACGTATGAGTCTTTCAATTTCAGCACCGTCTTCTTTCATCTTTGTTTCTATCTTTTCATGTAAACCTGTACCTAAGAAAGAAGATGCTTCTAAAGAGTCGGACACTTCCTTTTTGCCCTGCATGGTTTCCATTATAGAACCTAGTTGTGCTTTACTAGAATACCCTTTATAGGTCTGTGCATATGCTCCGCCGCCGTGAAGCGCACTAGCACGATACACTTTACTATAGTCAGAGTCTTGTAACTGATTAGCGCCACCGGAAGATTTAGCTGCTAACTCACGTAATCTATCTACGTCAAAAGTAGGAGTAGTTGTAGAAGAAGCAGAAGAAACAGAAGTAGCTCCTGACTGTATTATCTGCTCAACTATTTTTACAGGAAATACCAAACCAGAATTTATACCTTCAATAAATACGGAAAGAGGTGCATTGTTGGAAGGAGATAGTGATACTGTGTCGTTGCCGCCAATACCCCCAGAATCTCCTGAACTATAAGAACTTCTGATAAAACCACCACTACCACCAGAACCTCCAGAAAAGCTACTAGCGGCGGTGTCACCTGAAGATTTATTTTCCTCTGCGTAAGCATTTATAATATCACTATCGAACTGTATACCAGAACCAGAAGACTTGTGTGCCAGTAAGGATTTATTTACCGCTTCTTTATTATCTCTAGTAGTACTTATAGGCGGCCCTTCTGGTTGTAGCATCTCTTCAGATCTTGGTACTTCTTCTGCTGAATACATTGAGGAGATTCGTTCAAACCTTTTGGCAAGCAGCATTGCCTTAGCTAATCTTCTATTGTAGCCTTCTTTTGTTGCCTTTTCTTCTTCTGAATCAGTGTCTAGAATAGTATCACTATTATCTGCATAAAACTTAGTATTCAATAAAGAATTACGCGTACTATCGGTAATAGGAGCAAGACCTAGTCTGTTTTCCATAGCAGACATTTTTGAAGATATGTCTGACATTGCCTCCTTATTATCAGCTAATTTTGTTAAAGGATTAGAAGCCAATGTAGCTTTCACAGAGTCATAAGCCTCAGAGTCCACTCCCATCTTTGGCAGAGAAGAAAATCCTCGTACAAGTTCAGAATATGCACCAGAACGTCCTCTTGTATCAGATACAGACTTAACGAGGGACTTTTTGAAATCTTCATAAAAACTAGACCCTTCCGGTGGTTCATAACTATCAGTTCTAAACTTATAAAGAGGATCTGATTGTTTAGTAATCAACTCTCCTACATTTATACCCTTACCTTGCTCGTAACGTCTTTCTAAATATTTTTTTGGATCTCTTACCTTAGGGTATACATTAGGAATATTTTCCATAGCAATCTCTTCGATAGTTTTTTGCATATCCCGTAGAAAACCTTCAAAACCTAAACGCTTAACTATACCATCTACTAAGTCTTTTCTAGAAACATCTGAAGACTCTCCTACATTAGAATATGTTTTTAATTCTTTTGTAGAAAATCTTCCTAAAGTGCTTCTTAAGGCATCCTCATTAATATCCTTAAAAGTCTTTAAATCTTTATAAGTGCCTTTACCTTCATTTATCTTAGATATCAAATCTCGTAATGCTACTGGGCCAGATGTAAGCCCTGTTACTAGTTCTCCAGCCACAGGTTGTTCACCGGCATGTTTAACATCCATACCTTTCTGAACAGCAAACCTAAAAAACTCATTAAGTTGTGTGTTTCTTTCCCTAACAAAAAAGTCTGAATCTAACTTACCTGTCCCAACACGATCATTCAGTGCTAACTCGCCTCCACCAAAACCATGTTTGGACTCAAAAGCTCTCATCAAACGTGTCATGCTCTCGACATCAGGTCCTGTATTGATCTTGAAAAGTTGTGCATTAACAGCAGTGTCCAGTTTTGTATTTAACAGTTCTTCCTTTAAATAGCCTTGGGCAAATGCTCCTTTTTCGGCGTCTTTGGAAGATAAATCATCTAACATTTTTGCAGCTGCTTCTGCTGCACTAGATAAATCTTCAAGACCAACAATCCTCTTATAATCTTCACCTAATTTTTCAAACAGACCAGCCATTACGTTGTTAACCGCATCTAGGTCAGAAGAACGGTACATATCTTGATCTTTTCCAGCCAAAACGCCTATCTTCTCTTTGTTGGTAAGGTACTGCAGATCTTCTGTCATAAAAGGTTTCTCTAAGAAAGAGAATCCTTTAGAAGTATCAAATTTCTTATTAAATGCTGCTGCCATAAATGCCAAAGGTTTATCTCCTTGTGATGGTTGTTTAGCGTCACCAGCATAAAAATCACCAAACTTACCTGCTGTAGAATTTTTATCATTTAATAAAAGATTAAAATGTCTAGCAATGTCTTTACGGGCATCTATATTGTCTGCAGTATGTAACTCTATTTGGTCACCATCATAGTCTAACTTCTGTGCATGCGCCAAATATTTAGGTAATACATTAGAAAGCGCAGTATTTAGCTTATCAATAGTAACTGTTAATGCGTCAGCTCCAGTGTCATCTCCTTTTTCCCTTAATTTTTCTCTTTCAATAGTTTTTTGATCTATTTTATCTTTTATAGAGTCGTAAACTTCCTGAAAGCCAGACATATCCATTTCAGGTACGCCAGGAACTTGGAAAACATCATCAGAAATACCATTTGATTTTAGTACTCTAGCTTTGTATGGTTTTAAAGAAGATGTACCTGTAAAAGGAAAACGAACGCTTTCTACATAAGGTGCCAATTCTTTTTCTATGTATTCATTTATTGCTTTTTCATCAGTTGGATTAGCTCGTTTGCTGGCTGTAGTACGTAGTGTATCTGCGTAGTTAACTAAATCTTTCAATGAACCTTTCTTAAGTTCTGGAGATTCTATAGCCTTTCCTGTATTTTCGTCATATTTCTTCACATAAGAAGCTTTAAGCTTCTCTGCAAATTTTTCAGGCATACCAATTTCATGTTGTTTAAGTACAGGCATACCCATCTCTCTATACTTAGCAACATTAGCGGCATGTTCTTCTGTAATCTTACCCATTTTAGATATTTCCTTAGATAAATCTAAACCATCAACCTCACTTAAAGCTTTAGAGAAATTCTGTAAATCATCTACTTTATCGACAGTAGCATTAGTGGCCTTTGCTAATACCGCTGGTATATTTCTTGTAAAAAATGTACTAGCAACAGAACCACTTTTTCCTACTAAAATATTCTGTAGTGAGTCTAGATAAGCTTTTTTAGACTCCTCAAGTTTTGCTTGTTTTTGTTTTATTTGTTCAGCATATCTCTCATCCCCAGAAATAAATCTTCTAGCACCATCCGGGCCTATTTCTGAACTCTTACCTATTTCATAAGGTAACCTCTTATTGCCTAAAGCATTCGACATACCTTCCATTATGGATAGTTTTGTTTCTCTATCTGTAGCTCTAGCTAAAACACTCATGTCCCTACTACCTTTACCAGCTCCTGTAAGTAGGTTCTTCATGGCGTTCAATCCACCAGAAGAATTGACTGCTCCGGCCTTTAAATGATCGTAAAAAGCCTTTTGACTATCAGGGCCTTTATATGTATATTGTTTCTCCGATTCATACACTGCGTTATTAAAAAACTTCACTACTTCTGGGGATAAAGTACCCTCTTCATCTGATAGTTTATTATCCCTATTTAAATCATCTAATACTGTCATAAAACCATTCTTTACTGTATCAAGGGATTTTTTATCCGCGGAAGGATTATCTTTTCCGTCAACAAGAAGCCTTTTGTATTTAAGGGACGAAAGTACTCTAGGTCCAAAAGCTGAAGCCATACTATTAACATCTGAATCTAGTAAAGTAGATGAATCTAGGTTATAGAAAGCGTCCAAAGATCCGGCCTTGTCTAGTACGTCTTGGAGCTTACTGCCTGAAGCTTTTAACCCATACCCCCCAGCAACAGTAGGGTCCATAAAAGTAGAACGTGAAATAGACCTAGGTATATAAAGCTCTTCTCTAGCTTGGTCTGCCCCTTTGGTGGAAGGTATAAGAGTTTTAAATGCCTCTGGGTATTTATCAGTATCAAAAATGGTACCTAAAAGAGAATTAGGATCATCTTTATCAAAGGTGTGAGTCTTACTTTTAGATACAGGCTTTATATCTTTAATAGGAATTGTCTTTAGATTCTTTGTAAATTTTTCTTTATATTGTTCGTCTAAATTTATAAGATAGGTAAGAATATTATCATAATGTTCTGCTTGGTCTGAAGTAAATGTCTCTGATATAGTCTTCATAAAAGCAGAGTCTTCACCAAAAATAGAAGTATAGGCTGCATATGCCGGTATATTTAAACGTAAGCCTTTAGATAAAGCCTCTATTTCTCCTTCATCCCATTCTTCATTTTGTGTAGGGTTTTCAATTATAGATAGGAATTTATTACCAACTAAACCCTTTCTTTTCTTTCCCAATTCATCTATAATTTCTACATAGAAGTTAGATCTTTTTTCTAAATCTATATAAGCTTTTTTCGCAGCATCTGTTATAGACTCATCTTCTTTTGATAAATCCGCGCCTTGGTAACCCAAAGCTTTACTATATTTTGATAGTAAACCAATAGACTTACCTTTACCTAATAATTTAGGTATATCTTTTTCTGCAATAGAGTCTTTAAGTATAGTAGATGTACCTACAGAAGTACCAGCTAAGTTATTAGTAACTAATTCCAAGGCTTCTGTTTGTAGGCCACGTTTAGCAGCGCCATAGGAGCTTAACCTAACATCTATAGGCTTTGCTACAGTTTTGCTACCTTTATGCATAGTTTTAATTTTATCTATACCGGATTCATTTTTATTTAAAGAAGTACCTAAGATACTAAATGCTTGTTGTACTTGTTTAAATAAAGCTTCATTAGTGGTAGCCTCTTCGTCTGTAACTAATCCTTGCTTTGAGTCTGTAAAAATTTCTAATAGGAATTTATTACCTGAATTTTTTAATTGTGTAAGTAGTTCTTCTATGTTAGGAGTGACCTTACTTTCTATCTGACTCTTTTTATCCTTATCTGAAGCTATAGCATCAGAAATAATTTCTGCTGCCATCTCCCCCATACTTTTAGGCATCAGTGCTACGCCAAGACCTGCCTTCTTCTTTTCGTCTTCAGTAAGTACTTTTACTTTTTTATCACTATTTGCGGCCATAATACCACCAAGAGTATTGGCATTGGTAGGTGTAATAGCGACACCTTTTGAACCATAACGTGTGGTCAACTTTCTACCAAAGTGATTGATGAAAAGTTCAGCTAGTTTCGTTGTTTGTACTTCGGTTTCTTCACCCTTATTAATATTAATAACATTGGCTACTTCAGATAAGAATGCTTTATCTGCCCTACCTTCATATTGTTCTGGAATACCCATTATATTAATAATTTCTTTTATCGCTTTTCCTAAAGTCTCACCTTCCAGATCGCCTTCAGTTATCTTGGTAGCAGAAGCACCTTCTTTTGGTCTTACTAATGTTTTTACAGCGCTTGTTACAGCATCGGCAAGCTTACCAGAAACTAAAATCTGGTCTTCAAAGTTCCCTGCAGTGTGTCCTAATTCTGCCAGAACGTTATAACCATAACCAGTCTTACCAAACCTACCTGCACGTATTACATCATTCTCAGTATTTGATCTTAGGGTTGGAAACTCCGGTCCTACACTAGTAGCCCCAAAAAGTTCGGCATCATATCCTTTAGCTGAAGAAACATTCGATATATTACGACCTGTTTGTTGAAATTGTGTACCAAAAGGGGAAAGTTTTCTCAAATCTCCAGTATACATTGGTAAAGTTCTACCTGATACATTTAAAGCCTGGTCAGCTTCAGAAAGCCCACTTGCTGTAGATTCTGGTAAACCTAAACTAGATAATTGTTGTACACCACCGGTATTTAATAAATTTTTCCTATTTTTAAAATAACTATCTCCTAATCCAGATTCTTTTAAAACTTTGGTTTCAAAAAATAACTCATTTGCTCTTCTATTAAAATCAGTTATGAAAGACTTTTTAGCTTTAGTATCTGTAGAAGAAGAAATATGCTCTTCTTCAAGTGCTTTTGTATACGCTGACTCCAAGTCCCCAAGAAAAGTTTTAGCTGGTCCCTTATCCATATTATATGCACTAGAGTTATTAAATAAGGCAGTAACAACACTTCCTTGATGCATCCCTCTTCTAGGAGAACTTTGGTCAACAACAGGCATTAAACCCTCTAATCTACCTATGGTTTTTTCTAAATCGTTTACCGCTCCAGTAGAAGTAGCAATATTAGCAACTATATTATCTAAATTAGGAGATATAGCTTTCCCTATAGTATCGTACATATTAGAAAAACTTATAGTATCTAAAGACTTAACGACTTTGGTAGCAGAAATACCCTGATTATACATATTAGACACAAATTCTTCGTAAGAGCTAGAGCTTGACTGTACAGAATCAATAAGCTTTTGAAGTTTCTTAGACTCTTCAACTGCATTTAATGGCTTAGATGTGCCTTTTGTTATTCGTTGTCTTTCTATACCAATGGGTACTGCTGCCTGTTTGTATATCTCAGCTATATCTCTTTTAGTAAGTGTAGTTTTTTTAGGGTCCATGTCCAAAGCTAGACCTTTTACTAATTGTCTGGATATTTCCTCATATGTTTTCCCATAAACTTCTTCACCTGTCTTGAAGTCTTTACTTAAAAGAACTCTATCAGTTTCTTTCTTTCCAGGAGAAAAAGTTCTAACCGCTTTAGAAAGTTCTAATAACTCTGGACCAGAACTTTTTATATACTCATTTCTCTCTGCTAAAGGTTTACGATTTAATATATTCATCTTATTTTTAAGATAAACATCAAAGGCTCGTTCATGCCCAGTCTTGTAGTCCGCAGTCTGCATGGCAGATCTTTGTCCTCCAAAAGTAGTCTCTATAATAGGATTACCACTATTTGTAATTTTAGCTGCCGGTATTGCAATGGTACGCTTTAAGGATGTTAACGCCTTATTTATTTCATTAGCACCAGAAGTATAAGCATGTATATTTAAAAGAGAACTTCTGTCTACGTTTTTAAAATTATTACTAATACTTTCTTTAGTTATATTTTTTGATCCTACTACTTCTCCAAGTTTTTTAACTAAGTCATCACCTAAAACTTGTTTAATATCTGAAGTTAGTGTAGATACGTCCCCGTTTTTAATGTTAGATTTTAACCATTGTGATATCTCAGAAATTAAAGCATCGTTGTTAGAGTTTGCAAATTTCTCATTAGCTAATTTTTTCACATAACTATCAAGTAGCTGCTTGGGGGTACCTTCTTTACCAGTTAAACTTTTTAATTTTTCAACATTAACTATGTCCATAGACCATTGTCTATCTTTAAGACTAAAAGCTCGGTTATGTCTAGGTCCTCTCCCCTCTTTCTCAACTACAGCCCAATTGATATAACTATTTTCTGCTCTTTTAGCATCTAAGCCTTTACTCATAGTAGAGTATATATGACGCTGAAGATCATCTAAAGATTTTGATAACTTAGTCATATTTTTGTAAACATCTGCGTCAAAAGCATTGATGGTCTTCTTATTACTGTAATCCATGTTAGGTCTTATAGTTTCAGCAGAGTAACCTTTAACAAAGGTTGCCATCATACTCTTCATATCAGATATTACGGCATCACTAGACTTACTTTTTGGTTGTATTTCTACTGTTTTTGTTGTACTTTTGGTAGCAGCTTTCGTAGCTTCGGTATTAGCTTGTATAGCACTAGTCTGTCTTAATATAGCTTCTGCAGATTTATCAGAAGTATTGGCTGAGGCTAGTATAGCATTTAAGATGGGGGTTAATTTTTCGATAGCAAAAATATCTTTTATGGCGGCGCTCTGTATTTCTATGGTTTCTTTAGTTACAGCCATATCAACGCCTTTCTTTAACTGCTCTTTATATACCCCTATTGGTCTAGAATTTTCAAAAATATCATGCCTTGGATCTAAGTCCCTATCCCTAGCTTTCTTTTTACGAGCCTCAGGTACTCTGTCTTGAACTTTATGAAGTTCTAATATTCTTGCTTCGATTAGAGGTATCTTATTTCTAGCAGCTTGTTGTTGTTGTGGGCTATTTTTAAGGTTATTAGCGGAAGCATAAGCATTTTTCATTTCTTGATATAAAGATGCTTTTACATGGTCGAAATTTTTGGCTAAAGAGTCTAGACGCTTTTCAAACTCGTCTACTACAGACATATCTATATCTAGGGATAAACCTCCGGCATTTAATTGATCTATCTCTTTCCGTAATCTATCTACTTGCTTTAAAAGTATGGGGATAGATTTTGTTTCAATGTCAAAAGTTAAATCTGGACTTTTAATAGCAGCAAGTGCCTTTTCTGCATCTTTTGTGTCTGCTGCGACTTTAACTTCAACTTCTGCTTTTTTAGATAAAGCGCTTAGTTCTTTCTCTGCTTCTTTAGTGTCTAAAGTAACTGAAGCTTTTAGAACATTCTTTGCTCCGGTGTTTACAACATTTTTTATAGCTGGGATATCTACTTCTTTACCTTTCTCCTGCTTAGCAGCAATAGAAGACATTAGTTTAACAAGAGCAGCGTTATCTTTACTAAGAATAGAAAGCTCGTGAAGTACTTTTATTAAATCCGCGGCTTCTTTGGTGGATATATTAGATACAATTTCTTTAACTACTTTTTGAGGACTTGCTTCGCTGCCTTTACTTTTCAATAATCCTTCAATACGCTTTACAAGAGTATCTGATATAGAACTTACTATATCTTTTTCAATATCTCTTTTACCAATAATAGAACTTTTATCTGAAGATTTGTAAGACTCTATAGACTTAGATAACGTACCTTTAACCTCATTAGTAATGGTAGTAGCCAGCCTGGATACATGTTCACTACTAACTCCAGAATTATCTGGCAACGCCTTTTTCAAAGCACCAACAATTACATTACCTATACTGGATTCTATAGATTTAAGGGATTTATTAAAGGATTCCTCTATTACTTTACCAATAGCTGAAATATCAACATCTGTGTTAGCGTTAGGTGTATTATTCTTGTTATCTATAAAAGAATGTAATTTTATAACGTACTCGCCTTGATTAGCCAATAGAGTTACCTCCCGGATTTTGTTCTCTTCTTGATATCAGTTCTGTCTTTAATTTTCTGTGCTTCTTTAGGTTTGTCATACTTTATGTCATAATAAAGTTCGCTAGATTGTGTGATTATGACCTCTTCTGAGTCAAAAGCTGACATGGTACCTTTAATTCTTTTTTTATCTTTTTTTATTATAGAGGTTTCATTATTAAGTTCTTTATAGTAATCATCCATAAATTTATCTAACGCATCGTCATCATTTATAACGTCGTCAGGAGGCCTATCAGCAGGCATCATAGTATATATATTATCATAGTAGTTAGACCAATATACTAAATTCAATTGATCTTTTGTATAATCAGTAGTAGCCTTACCAAATAAAGGATCAGACGTTTTAACACTTGTAGTGTATCTTACCCTCCAAACAGGACTTCTTGCTACTTGTCTTAATTCCGACATACTAGCACCACGTATTAAGTCCAAAAAAGCAGATAATATTTCAGTTTTAGTTGCTATATCAGAATAATTCAAATAATCTAAGTAAGATGTCCAGAACTTACTGCCTGTGTCATCGTAAGCACACATAGCACAAAGATATTGATTCATCTCTTCTTCTGCCTTTGTTTCTGCCGACATATAAAGCTTTGAATATTTTTTATAAAGTAAAACAGAACGTTTTTCTTCTAAGTCTTGGATATTTTTATGAATTCTTTCTTGGTTAGCTTTAACTTTAGATGTTTTAGCTAATACTATTTTTTGTGCATCTATTTGAGAATCAAGTCTATTTAATTGGGACTCATCAGCCTCACTAAATATACCTCTTTCTTTAATGAGAACTTCTAAATCTTTTTTTGGTAATAATCCGCTCTTTAATGCAGCAGCGTAATTTTTATCGTATATGTGTTTTGCTTTTATTTTTATTGCGTTATCTGGGTATATTAACGTAATAAAAGAATCATCTATAAGTAAAAAAGATTTACCTACAGCTATCTTATCAATAAGAGCTTCTAATTCTTCATAAGTTAAGTCCATATAAAAATACCAAACACAGGATTAACTCTACTAGCTGATCCTGTGTTTGGTTATGTTTTACAATTACTTCTTAGACTTTTTTTCAACTACTGGAGCTTCTTCTACTACTTCTTCAGTAGTTATTTCAGATAGCTCCCTAGCCAAATTCAAAGATGCTTCCGCCTCCAACTCTCTCATAGCAACTGCTTCAGGTGTTTTATCTAAGAAGTCGCTATCAAGCCCTTGAAGATAAAGCATAACTTCAAACTTAGCCTGTTGTGCTAAAGACTGTTCCTTCTCATGGAGATATTTATCATAATCGGACCAAATAGCAACACCGTTCTCATCTACAATTAGCCTTGAAGTTAAGAACTCTAAACGGGCGTCATCTGAAATTTGCTCACATGTATTACTCATAGGTTGATTCAAACGCTGTGTCCATTGAAACAAGATATCCCTTGCTTTTGACACTTCATAGGCTAAAGATGCTTTTTCCTCAGAAGAAGCGGCATCTTCTAAAGCAGAAATTTTATTTGATAACTCAAAAGAAAGCTCATTGGATCTTTGTTCAAACTCAGGACCAATAATACCTCTTCTGGTTAGAATGTCAGTCATTTCAGCAGAAGTTGTAATGCCAGCTACTAAACTTTTTGTATAGATCTTACTATACTCCCAGTCAGCTCCTCTAATATCTTCAGCAGTGGGTGATTTTACGTAATACTTTTTTTCGGTGCGAGAATTATAAAATGATCTTAAACCATCTGTACTAAATTTCTTATCCATACCATCTCCTTATTTATTCCTAATTTCAATAATATCTTCGTTCCTCTCGACATACTTTATATCGTAATTAACGAGTTCAGAACATATCTTCCTTATACAGTCGTTTCCAACCCCCAAAATCTTACCTCGAAGTATCTTAAAAGTCTTTTCCTCAGAAACTGCAATAGATGTATAATCCAATACAGATTCAAATAACTTTGTAACTTCTTTGGTAACTAAAGCTTCCAAATTTTTTCTTCCTTTTTCCTCCATAAAAACTCCTTATCCTTAAGTCTTAAACTTTCCTAAACCTATTCCTAACAATATATAAGTTAGTTAATTATATTTTAACTAGTCATGAGTACAATCAGGTGGTGTATTGCTTTATTTGTTAGGATATTCTTTACATAGTTTAAAATTTCCACAATCAAAAATTCTATTGTATTTATTATTGTACATATTCTGTACTTCTGTTAGATTTTCATCAAAAACAAGTAGCTTTGATTCTAAAACGTTTTTTCTATATAAAAATCTATGATGTCTAGTGATGTTACCTTCTTTAAAATAATAATAACAAGGATCACTATCTGTAACGTGTTTAAAACCTAACTTATAATAAAGATTTGCGTCAGACCATCTCTTATCAGCAAAAGTAAAAAGTTTATCACACTCATAATTACGTTCAAAAAACTTCATTAACTTGGACGCTCCTCCAACAACTACAGTATTTAATTTAGGACAGAATCTATGAAGCTCGTACTCTACACCGTTGGCTTTTTTTCTCCCTTTTGCTAAAGAAGGTTTACTAAAAGTCATTACTGCTACAAGCTCTTCTTCATAAAAAGCGCCTAATTTGATAGATGCTCCTGATCCATAATTTTGAATATGATTAATTTCACAAAAAGCTTTAGCAATACTACCTGAAATAGGCGTAATATGACATTTTCTAGCGAAAATCTTCCTCATACTAGACGAATCAATACAAGAAGCTAATCTAGATTTACACTTAACAGTATTTAATACCCATTCATCTTCAAATATAGTTATCAACCTGATGCCTTTTTCTTTACATTTATTTAATTTATCTAAATGATAGTTACGATGCTTACCTTTCAATTCACTATGCCAATATAAACCACAGTATTCTATAGCTAATTTAAGTGCTGGTATAAATATATCTAATTCTTTCCCTTCAAGTATAGTTCTATTGTGACGTTCGATAGGGTATTTGCATAAATTAGACACAAACTCAAAAAGATCGTCCTCTTGTTTTGAAGAGGTATTGTTTACACAATAAGGACATTTACAGCCGGCATTAACAAATGTATCATAACAGGTATTAAAAGTATGTCCTGTCGGACAACTACATCTAAATTGTGTTTTTGATCCTGTAGTATTAGTATCTAATAAAGTATAACCATGTATAGACAGAGCTTCTATAATTTTAAATTTAGACGTAATGACATTACCATAACAATCTGGACAAGATTTATCGTTAAGTAAATTAGATATAGCCATAGAATTTGTATGCCCATTATTACATCTGTAAGTTACTTTTTTATTGTAGTCTACTTCATTAGACAGTAACTCATATCCTTTTTTTTCTAATAAAATTTTAATTCTTTCTTTAAGCTCTAATCTTCTTTTTTCTTTAACACAATGTGTACAGATAAGAACTCCTCTAACGTGTCTTAAAGACGCTAAATTCAAAGATGTTGTAGAAACATGTCCTTTACTACATCTAATATTAAATTTAGACTTATAGCTAGTACATTCAGATAACAAAACGATACCTTCTTCATTAAAAATACTTAAATCTAACATTTATTTAATATTCCTTGCATTTTAGTTCGTTTAATGTACAACCTATAATACTATGCATATCTTTATGGCAGGAGTAACATAGTGTTATACCATTGTCTATATCAGCAGATTCTATTGGATTGATTGATACTGGATAGATGTGATGAGCATACATTTGCTCATTTTGTGCCCCGCACCTTTGGCATGTATTATTATCACGGTCTTTAACCATCTTAGACCAAGCTGCTTGATCTAACCTTCTATTATTAACACCCTTCTGCCCTGATCTATATTTCCTTTTCTTAAAAGTAGGGCAATCTTGTTTACATTTTTCAGAACAATATAAATTATGATCTCCTTTAGACACAGTATTTATAGCCCTAATTCTTTCTTGTACCGCCGAAGCTGTAGGAACAAATATTTTTTTACAAAATGAGCACTCTACACCTAAAAGGTCTAAACTATCTTGAACTACTAAATATGTTAGTTGATATTTAGCTAGCTGGTGAGAGTAAGTGGAGTATAAAGGTAGGTTTAAATTATAAACTCCTCCTTTATAATTATTATTTTTACCTTGTCTAGCACAAATCCTACAACGCCTGCCGCGCATAAAACTAGAAAGCGTTACTTTACAAATATGGCCTTCATTACATACACAATCTAATTTAGACTCGTTATTAATATATTTTTTTGAAACTAAAGTATAATTAGATTTATTAAGAATTTCTTTTACTTGCTCAAAGGTATATTTAATGTTTTTATCTACACAAAAAGGGCATAAGTGTCCTTGTTCAAAATCGTTCCATCTAATGCTGTGTTTATGATCTCTATCACATATATAGTTTAACTTTTGTTTATTATTTATGTAATATTCAGAAATTAAAGTATAACCTTTTTCCTTAAATTTTCTCTAATATATTCTATAGTATGTCTTTTAGACATTGACTTTACCGTATAATGATTTGTGGCCCGACGTATAAAATAATAGTACCTATACTATATTAGCACAGGTACTATTATCTTTGAAACTAAAAGTAATTATTAACCTCTACGTCTTACTTTCTTACCACCAGTAATATTACCAATAGAAATATCACCCTTAACTACGTAAAGGTCGTTGGTAGAACGGAAAGAGAATGATTGAGTTGCGTTAGAACCAATGTCTAATGTCATACCTTCATCGGTAATCTTTAAGTGCTCTACAATAACAGTCTTTAAGGCGCGTTCACGATCTCCAGCTGAGTAGGTTGCCATGGTGCCATCAACCCAATATCTTTGACCTACTAGATCAGAAGAGGTAGCAACCGTTCTACTAGCAGCGGTACCACCAGCCTCTTCATCGGTCTGTGCGAAGACCTTGATAACAAGCTTAAGATCTTCGGAAGCCATGAGGTCTGCAAGGTCTAAGTCTTCAATACTACCTGCCTTATATGCTGTAATCTGATTAGCTACCTTTGCCCAGTTCTCTAAGTCACCCGCGGTGGACTCAATAGATACAGTCAGAGGCACAGGAAGAGTAAGAGGACGGTCATATGGAGATAAGTGCCCAAGCTCCATAAGGGGCTCACGGGTAAGATCTGCAGAAACAGAAGCACTAGTTAAACGCCACGCATTTTCAAATGCTGCATCAGTGTCTGCGATAATATAGACTTCGACTTGACCTTGACGAAGAGCACCTACAGAATCTGCACGAGTGACATCACTTAAAAGAGCAAAATATTTGTCGGAAGCTCCAGAACCATACGCATCAGCAGAGTAGATGGCTACAACTCTATCTGTAGCAATAACGGGTGTATTGGTTGGGAAATAAAGTCTGTGAGCAGTACCGGTGTCATAATAGACAAAAGTATCCGTAGCAGCTACAGTACCAACAGTGACAGCTATATTTGTCATTGTCTTATTAGTAGCATCGTACCAAGTAACAGCGGGTGCACCATCAACATCTTTTCTTAAAAAGCCAATACCTGCAGATAAAGTAGCAATACTAGCAGAAGCACCTAAAGTAAG
>Ga0172377_10002680_pt1 | contig 18227 bp, 17 predicted proteins | sample Pumphouse3metaG_FD_119749 | JGI IMG/M metagenome (GOLD analysis project Ga0172377, IMG submission 119749) | Leachate microbial communities from a municipal landfill in Southern Ontario, Canada - Pumphouse #3 metaG | ecosystem: Engineered > Solid waste > Landfill > Unclassified | place: Canada...
ATGGTAGCTCACCTAAATGGAAAAACTGCTACATTTATGCCAAAACCAATGTTTGGTGACAATGGAAACGGTATGCATGTTCACCAATCACTTTGGAAAGATGGTAAAAACCTTTTTTACAAAGAAGGAAACTATGCTAATGTCTCTGAGATGGGTTTATATTATATAGGTGGTATTTTTAAGCATGCTCGTTCAGTTTCTGCTTTTACAAACCCTACGACTAACTCTTATAAAAGACTTCTTCCAGGATTTGAGGCACCAAATGTTCTAACGTACTCATCTCAAAACCGCTCTGCGTCTTGTCGTATCCCTTATGGTGCTGGAGAAAAAGCAACTCGTGTTGAGATGCGTTTTCCAGACTCAAGTTCATGTCCTTACCTAGCTTTTGCTGTAATGCTTATGGCTGGACTTGATGGAATTAAAAATAAGGATATTCCAATTGGTCCCATGGATGAAAATCTTTACGAACTATCTTTAGATGAAATTCGTGAAAAAGGTATTCCTCAACTACCTCATACACTTCGTGGTTCACTAGAATCACTTTTTAGAGATTTTGACTATTTAAAACCTGTCTTTACTGATGAGTTTTTAGAAAACTATAGACACTACAGATTTGAACGAGAAGTATGGCCTGATGAAGGTCGCCCAACTGCTTACGAATTTAAAACAACTTACCAATGTTAAGAAATTCTCTAGCTTTAAGCTAGAGAATAAAACTATACTTCTATTTTTCATAATTCTCTCTCTTTTTTGCTCTAAATTATACTTTTTGCTATAATTTGATTAAAAATCATTAGTTGGTAAAAGATGTCAAATAGAATTACTCAACTCATGCTCGACGAGCTTATATCACTCTCAAAAAAAACAGATGCTCATTTAGCTGACAAAATTAAATCTGTTTTAAACTTTTACACAGCAGAACAAAAAGAAAATCAAAAAACAATAAAACAGTGCGATAGAAGAAACACTCTTGCAGACCAAAGAGATATGCAAAAAGATGAACTTCTACAACAACAATCAAAACTTGCCACTATGGGTGAAATGATAGATGCTATTGCACATCAATGGAAGCAACCACTAAATTCTATAAGCATGATGAGTGATCTCTTAAGAGAAGATTTTAAAACTGGTAGTGTTAATGAATCATATATTCAAGAACTCAATGAGAATATTCATCTGCAGATAGATTACATGGTTAACACTCTTAGTGAATTTCGTACATTTTTTAGACCAACTACTAAAAATGAAAATTTTACATTTTTAGATGCTCTAAAGAGCGCTCAAGTTCTTATGAAAGATGAACTCATATCTCAAAACATACTTTTATGTTTAGAAATAGATGAAAATCTAAGTATCTTTGGAAATAAAAATGAGTTTAAACACCTCTTTATAAATCTCATAAATAATTCTATAGACTCTTTTAATGAAAAAGACATAAGTAATAGAAAAGTTTATATTAGATGTTATGAAGAAAACAACAATACTTATATAGAAGTACAAGACAATGCAGGAGGAGTCTCTCTTAAAGTTATAGATGATATTTTCGAAGCAAATGTAACTACAAAAAAAGGGGATAAAAAATCTGGGATAGGACTATACATAAGTGAACAAATTATCAAAAAAAATTACGGTTCCATAAATGTTCATAATACAAAAAATGGAGCATTATTTACAATAATTCTAAAGCAACCCACGAGATAAACCTTCTCTCACAAAAGCCTAATATAAAATCTGATATAATTTCAACATTGATTGTAATATGTAAGAGTGTCATAGTCAAAATTTCAAGTTTTAAGGATTCAAGATGAATCATGTTAAAGTGGGCAAATATCGCCCTTACCCAAAAATAGATTTGCCAAATAGAGAGTGGCCAAACAATACAATTACAAAAGCGCCTAAGTGGTGTAGTGTGGATTTAAGAGATGGAAATCAAGCACTTATCAACCCAATGGACATGAATAAAAAACTTGAACTTTTCGCACTCTTACTAAAACTAGGTTTCAAAGAAATAGAAGTTGGTTTTCCATCTGCATCTAAGGTTGAATTCGATTTTTTACGCCGTTTAGTTGATGATGGATTAATCCCTGATGATGTAACCATACAAGTTTTAGTTCAAGCTAGAGAACACTTAATAGCTAAAACTTTTGAGGCATTAAAGGGTGTAAAAAAAGCAACTATTCATCTTTATAACTCAACTTCTAGTGCTCAGAGAAAGATAGTATTTGGGAAAAGTAAAGAAGAGATTATTGCTCTAGCAATGGAGGGTGTTGATTTAGTTAAAGAGTTTGAAACTAAGCATGATGGAAAAATATTTTTAGAGTATTCACCTGAGAGTTTTACAGGAACTGAGCTAGAGTTTGCTGCTGCCATTTCAAATGCAGTAACTCACAGGTGGGGTATTTCTGATACAAGAAAAGTTATCATAAACCTTCCTGCAACAGTAGAGATGTCAACTCCAAATGTCTATGCAGATCAGATAGAGTGGATGTCCAAAAATTTAGATAACCGTAAAAATGTCATCATCTCAACTCACACTCATAACGATAGAGGAACTTCTATAGCTGCAACAGAGCTAGCACTTTTAGCTGGAGCTGATAGAGTTGAAGGGACACTTTTAAGTAATGGTGAAAGAACAGGAAATGTTGATATCATAACTTTGGCATTAAATATGTTAACTCAAGGTATAAACCCAGGGTTAAACTTTTCAGATGTAAACGAGGTCCTAGAAATCGTTGAGAAATGTACAGAGATGCCTACGCATCCAAGACATCCTTATGTTGGAGACTTAGTCTATACTGCTTTTTCAGGCTCACATCAAGATGCCATCAACAAAGGTTTGGCATATCAAAAAAATACTCAAGATGGCTTTTGGGAGGTTCCGTATTTACCAATTGACCCAAAAGATGTTGGCCGTTCGTATGAGTCCATCATTCGTATAAATTCTCAATCTGGCAAAGGTGGTGTGGCTTATATACTAGAGAAAAACTTTGGTTACCAACTTCCAAAAGCTATGCATCCAGAAATTGGCAAGATAGTACAAGCTACAACAGATGAGGAAGGAAGAGAGCTTAGTCCAAATGAAATTTTAGATATTTTTAATAAGACATATTTTGAGTCTGATGAGCATATTAGTTTTGTAGATGTTACAGTTGAGTCACTAAAAAAAGTCTCAACTTGCACTCTAATTTACAACTATAAGGGCAAAGAAATTGTAGCATCTGCACAAGGAAATGGTCCTATAGACGCTTGCAAAAATGCTTTAATGAAAGATTATGAAAATGAGTTTACAATAAACTCATACTCAGAACACTCATGTGGAGATAAGAGTAGTGCAAAAGCCATCGCTTATATAGAGATACAAACTAAAGAAACTCTATCTTGTTTTGGTGTAGGTATCGATGATGATATTGCAACTGCATCTATAAAAGCTATGTTTAGCGCTTTAAATAGAACTTTTAGCCACTAAAACTAAAGACTCACTCACTATAAATGTGAAGTGAGTTTTTATTATCTAATCTCTATATTGATTTTTATATGGAAACTTCTCTACTGCGAAGTAATCATCATCAAAATCATCATACTCTTCATAGTTAATGTTAAAGATTTTAGGATATCCTTTTTTTAAAAGTTCCTCATCTAAAAGTTCACTATTAAAACCCTTGTCACGACAGAGTTCAACGATGCTATTAATATCTGCAGCATCAACACCATTAAGTTCCATCTCAAATACTACATCAGAAATGTTCATTATGCCCTCAAAAAAAATTGTTATGTGTTACATAAAATAAGTTTGTTTGATGAAGTATCAAACACAGCCAAAAAACCACAAGACATCTACTGATATCTCTTTTGACTCAAAGGTCCTTTTATACTATAAGGGCGACCTTTATTTTGAGCTAAAAATTATACTATTTTTTTAAGAAATAATATAAATAAAAGTAAAACTCAAGACTTAATTCTCTCTTTTTTATTGTTCTTTCTTTTTAAGTATAATCTTAAAAAAAAAGGAGTCTTTTATGAAGTTTGTTTCTCTAGTTGTTATTGTTCCTTCTGAAGATGAAGATATGTTTAAAAAAATAGCAAAAGATACAGGTGCAGCTGGTGCTACTGTAATTCAGGCAAAAGGAAGTGGAGTAGAAGAGAAAAAGAGTTTTTTCTCTCTTACTTTTGAGGGAAATCATACCGTTTTACTCTATATTTTAGAAGAAAATATGTCTCGTTCGGTTTTAAAAGCTATTAAGGTTTTAGTGGAAGAGGGAAAAAAAGATGCTCTTGCATTTACAATGCCTATTTCAAGTATAGTTGGACTTGATAAATCACTAATAAGTAAATTTGAAAAAAATATTGAAGAAGAGGAAGTATTGTCATGAAAAAAGTTTTAGTTGAAGATTTAATGAAAAGAAATGTAACTACTATAAAAGCACATGCAACACTTAAAGAAGCACTACAACTTATGAAATTAAAAAGAATTAAATCACTTGTTGTTGATAAAAACTGTTCAAGTGATGCCTATGGAATTATTACAAACTCACAAATATTACGCAGTGTTCTTGCAGAAGACGGCGATATAGAACTTTTAAATGTGTTTGATATCTATAAAAAACCTGCTTTTTTTGTATCTTCAAAAATTGATGTTAAATATGCAGCTAAAATAATGCTAGAACATAATATTAAGAGAGTAGTAGTTACTGATAGCAATGAGCTACAAGGAGTTTTAAGTATAACTGATTTGAGTGACTATCTTATTGCAATGGTTGAATAAGGTTACGCATGAATGAAATTTTCAAGCAATTTAGAGGCACACTTTTAGAATCTGTTTATAATATTCTTCCTATACTCATTATAATAATAGGTTTTCAATTTTTAGTCTTTCAAACGGTGCCTGATGGTATTTTATCTATTGCTTTTGGTTTTTTAATCGTTATTGTGGGTGTCGCTTTCTTTCTAGTGGGCTTAGAACTTGGGGTATTTCCTCTTGGAAACTCACTCTCTAATGAATTTCTAGAGAAAAAATCGGTTTTACTTTTTACTCTTTTTGGCTTTTTTATAGGTTTTTCTGCTTCTATTGCTGAACCAGCTATTATTGCCGTGGCAATGCAAGCTGAAGTAATTACAGGAGGAGCTATAGATGCCTTTACTCTACGTCTTATTATCGCTACTTCTGTAGGTACCATTACTGCTTTTGGCGTAGTTCGGGCACTCTATGGTTGGTCAGTATCAAAAATTATTATTGTTGGATATATTATCGTGCTTATTATCACAGCGATGACTCCTCCTCAGATTATAGGACTTGCTTATGATTCTGGTGGAGTAGCTACAAATGTTGCAACAGTTCCACTTATAGTTGCTATTGGGATTGGAATAGCATCTTCGCTTAGCGGACGAAGTGTACTAAAAGATGGTTTTGGTTTTGTTGCCTTAGCTGCTATTACTCCTATGGTAAGTATTCAACTATATGGTATTTTTGCACTAGGTGATAACTTTAACATTGCAGATGTTGCCATAGATGCAAATATAGAAAAAGCAAAAACTATCACTGATTACACTTTTATGACAGTGATAGGTGGAATAGTTGATACATTTACAAATATAGTACCAATTTTACTTACTATTTTTATATTTCAATATCTTGTGCTTAGAAAGCACCTTCCAAATTTAGGGCGTGTTATCATCGGCTTTATCTTCTTAGTCTTTGGACTTTACGGTTTTATTGTAGGTATAAAGCTTGGACTTTTTCCTATTGGTGAATCAATTGCAAGTAGTCTTGTGGAGATGAACAGTCATTTTTATATATATCTTTTTGCTTTTTTAATAGGCTTTGGAACAACGATGGCAGAACCTGCTTTAGTGGCAGTTATCAAACAAGCCGATAAATATTCAGAATTAAGCCTCAATGTCACACTTATACGTATTCTTGTTGCACTTGGTGTTGGATGTGGTATTTTACTTGGAACCTATAAAATAGTTGAAGGGTTGAATATCTGGATACTTATCACTTCATTGTATGGGTTTGTAGTGTTTCTGACCTTCTTTGCACCAAGAGAGATGCATGCCTTTGCTTTTGATTTAGGAGGTGTAACAACTTCAGAAATCACGGTTCCTTTAGTCACGGCTTTTGGCATCTATCTTGCGACAAATATCCCAGGACGAGATATATTAATGGATGGCTTTGGACTAATCGCTTTTGCATCTGTCTTTCCTATGATTACGGTTCTCTCATACAGTATCGCAGCAAAGAGGTTTGCACCATAAACTTTTAAACCTTGAGAATTAGAACATTTTCTATTGAACTCTCAAGGATATCAAAAGCATAAAAACTAATCTTGCCTGTAGTATGTAGGGCAAGTATATCATGAGGTATATCTTCAACTTCTTTATCAAATAGTTTTGGATTTAGGGAGCTTTTACACACTCTTGAAGAGATTGCAAATCCATGAGGAATATTTATCGTTTGGATAAAATTTTCTAGATTTTTCTCGCTTTGTTCTTTCATCACAGACATATATTCTATAGTATCTTCGTCACTAAAGCCATAACTATTAAGGCGTGCTTCAAATGGAATCGTGAAAAAATGTACAAGAGTTAGATGCGCACTAGGAAATAACTTTGCAATTTTTAAAATTGCCTCAGCTGAGTCTATAGATAAATCGGTAGGAAGTAAAATAGTGTTTGTGATAATCTCACTCTCTTTTTTAAGAACCAAGACAGGAACATCTGCACTTCTTACAATATATTTTGTATGCGAACCCATATAGACCTCACTAAACCTATAAGTCTCTCCACTTTTACCAATAACAATTAGCTTGGAATTAAGCATATTGGCAATTTTTGCGATCTCTTTTTTTGTATTACCCTCAACACAGTAAAAATGATTTTCATCAAAGTTAGGAAATGCGTGTTGTAGTTTTTCTAAGCTATGTTCTTTAATATAATTGATATCTTTCTTTGGTGAAAAAAAAGAGTTCTCTACAATATGAACAACATCTACAGTGCCCCCTACTTTTTGTGCAAACTCAATTACTCTTTGTAAAACTTTTAAGCTGTCTTTAGAAAAATCTATTGCTACAAGTGATTTAAATTGTTCCATTATTTTATACCCTATTTGAATTTTTTTTACTTTAACATAGTGTAGATTAACAAATGATAAGTGAAATTTTTTGATAAATTTAAAAATAAACTTTTTTACTCTATAATATCTTCATCATTTAACTCATTAAATTCACTATATTCTATCGCATCTTCATTAAAATACTCAATCTTATCATCTGCAACATTTAAGTTTCTAAACTTTGCTATATGAAAGATGGCATCTCCTTCTTGAACAAGAGGAATCTCTGATTTTCCAATAATAACGCCTGCAAAAGATGACTTAACTTCTGCAGTTTTATCATTTAAGGGTTCATCTATATATGCAACCACCTCATCTTTTACAACCGTATCGCCTAGTGCTTTTATAGTTCTTAACATTCCACTTTTGTTAGCTCTTGTCCATTGACTATTTTTCGTAACTATAGGGAGTTTTTTTACTCTCTTCGCTACTCTAGGCAGCATACCATTTGCTCTTAAAACATTTACTATCCCATGAACTCCTATGCGTATAGAAGTTTCATCAAACCTCAAAGCTCCACCTGCTTCATACAAAAGTATAGGTACACCTTTTTCTTGTGCTACAGCTCTTAATGAGCCATCTCTTACCTCTGAATGAAGAATTACAGGAGCTTGAAAAACTTTTGCTAAATTAAATGTATATTCATTGTTGATGTTTGTTCTGATTTGAGGAAGATTTGATTTGTGAATAGATGCAGTGTGAAGATCTATGCCCAAATCGCACTTAGAAACAATTTCGTCAAAAAATATCTTAGCTACACGACTAGCTAGTGAACCTTTAACACTTCCAGGAAAGCTTCTGTTTAAGTCTCTTCTATCTGGCAAATATCTTGAGAGAGTCATGATGCCATAAACATTTACGATAGGAACCAAGATAAGTGTACCTTTTAGTTTTTTAAGAATCTCTAACTTTCTTAGTCTTCTAATAATCTCAACACCATTTAACTCATCTCCATGAATGGCAGCACTTACAAAAACAACAGGACCATCCCTTTTCCCCCTTATAACCCTTACTGGGAGCTGAGTTGGAGTATTGTACAGTTTAGGCAAATCAAGATATATGGTAACATTAGTTCCTTTTGCAACCTCAACATTTCCCAAAATAAATTTATCTTTTTGCATCTAAATTTATACTCCTATACTATCTTTTTTTAGTTTTCTTTTTTTACTTACTTCATCAGAACTTGGAGTTACATTTGCTTCTATATAGTCCATAATTTTTCCAGCTATATCTATTTTTGTTGACTTTTCTATGCCCTCAAGTCCTGGTGATGAGTTTACCTCCATCACAAGTGGACCACGAGCTGACTCAATCATATCTACTCCACAGATGCCAAGCCCCATAGCTTTTGCAGCAGCTAATGCAGTTGATTTCTCTTTTCGAGTTAGTTTGTGTGCGGTTGCGCTTCCACCTTGATGTAGATTTGATCTAAAATCTCCCTCAGCACCTTGACGCTTCATAGCTCCAACGACTTCGCCACCAACTATTAAAACACGTATATCAGCTCCTCCAGCCTCTTCTATATACTCTTGAACAAGAAGATTTACATCCATGCCATAAAAGGCATCAAGAACTGACTTTGCAGCTTTTTCACTATCTACTAAAACTACTCCAACACCTTGAGTTCCCTCTAGGATTTTAAGTATCAAAGGTGCCCCACCACTTAAAGCTATAACATCTTTTGCACTTGATTTATTAGATGCAAAAATAGTCTTTGGCATATCTACACCCTGTTTTGAGAGAATTTGTAAGCTTCTTAGTTTATCTCTACTTCTTGAAACTGCTAAACTCCCAGAAGTTGAAAAAACATCCATCATCTCAAAGTGTCTAATCATCGCAGCTCCATAAAAAGTCCTACTTGCCCCTATGCGAGGGATTATTGCATCTGGAATAGGAAGTTGAGTTCCAAGATAGTTTATGTGAAGTTGCCCTTTCATAATCTCTATACTACACTTTAGATAGTCTATAACTCTAACTTCCCAGCCTTTTTTTTCTGCTGCTTCTACAAGTCTTCTTGTAGAGTAGAGATTTTTGTTTCTCGATAGTATATATACTTTCATTTTTTCACCTTTTCATCTTTTATTGCTATATATTCTTTTGATACATCTACTAAAAATTTTCCACTTAAAAATTTTCTACCTATAAGCATCGGATATTTCATATCTGCTCTATCTGCTAACGAGATAACTGTTTTATATTTTTTACCAAAAAATTCTACACTCACTTTTATGGATGCTCTCTCTTGGAGTTTTCCATTTGAACTTCTAACTCTCTTTATAGAGTGAAGTGGCATCACTATTTTTTTATCATGATAAGCTTCATGAACCTCATCTTGAAGCGTAAAATGAACAAATCCTTCATCATCTATATGTATATCATCACAGTGCAAAGCATTAGAATCTGCCCCTGTATCTATCTTTGCATCTAAATTGAAAAGCTCCAAGTCTAAAATAGATATAACCTCTCTTCTACCAATAACCTTCATCACAACCACCCATAAACCTCATAATAATTTTTATAAAATATAACTCTTAATATTCACTATTATATCCACATTGTTATAAATCTTAAACCTTAGGCATATATATTATTTTTGTTGTTTTAAGAGTATAATACTCTAATTTATATAACTTTTTTGGAGAGATTTTGAAACACTTTTTTGCTTCTTTTTTAACTTCGATACTACTGTTTAGTTTTGCTTATGCCGAAGATTTTGACTATCTTGATAAAAAAAACAACACTTGGTTGCAAATATATAGCAACTCACTAAAAGCCAATAATTTAGATGATGAAATAAAAATATTAAAAAGCGAGCTCCAAAGGGCAAGTGGCAAAAAAAAAGCTGAACTCATACAACTTCTAAAACTCCAAACAAGCAAAAGAAAAATATTAGATGAACTCCCACAATCTTTTGACGGAATGCTTGAGAAAATTGGTGTAGCTCCTGATGCAAAAGAAGTAAATATCATAGAGTATCTCTTTAAAAATAAAAACAATAATTTTAATATACAAAATCAAAAACTTACCATTTTAGAAAAAGAGTATGAAGATGCTCAAAGACACTTAAACAAAGAGCTAAATGTCACACAATCACAAGTAAAAAAAGATACTAAAAAAGAGGAACAGTTAAATAAAGCTATCGATTTTTTTGATGATGCAAAAGATTTACTTGAGCATAAAAAAGAAGTTTTAAAACACTCAAAAGAGGCTTATCTATATGAATTAAAGAGCTATGAGATAACACAACTTCCCAGACATGGCATCAACATCGCTGTTATTATACTTGTCTTTATACTTTTTCACTTTCTTAAATACTTCATTATCAAAAAAACGCAAGATGAAGATCAACTCTTTAAGATAAAAAAAGTTTTAAATATCTCATTTTTTCTTATTCTCTTTTTAATCATAATAGCATTTAATATCAATAATATTATCTATGCAGCAACGCTTATAGGTTTTATCGCAGCCGCTATTACTATCTCCATGAAAGAGTATCTTCAAAGCATAGTAGCGTGGATGCATCTCTCTTTTGGTGGGTTTGTAAAGATTGGTGATAGAGTTTTACTCTATATGAATGGCAATCCAATCATTGGTGAGATTATAGATATCTCTCCTTTTAAGATGACCATTTATGAGAGCATAAACAACACTACATCTTTACAACTAAAAAGAGCTGGTAGAGTTGTTTTTGTGCCAAATAACTACTTTGTAAATAACTATGTTTATAACTACACTCATGATAAAATGAAGACTATATACGACCTTATAGAGTTTAGGATTCCATTTGCATCTGCTACTGATAAAGTTGAAGAAATAACAAACGAGATAACTCTTGAAGTGACTGAGAGATACATGGAAGTAGCGTTAAAACAATATGGCTATCTAAAAAAACGATACGATATGCGTTCTCGTGACTTTAGACCTCGCATTCATCTTATCCCAGATCCAATTGAGCCATGTTTCATACTATATATCTGGTTTGTAACCCCATACCATCAAATCATGGAATTCAAATCTCAACTAAGCCAAAAGATAGTTAAAAGACTTTATGAAGAAGGTATAGAATTCTATGTTAAAAAGTAGCACTATGTTAAATATAAAAGAGTGTCTTGACAAACTTCATCTAGAAGACTTAAAAAACGAAGTTCACCCATCACTTTTTGATGTAAATGATGAGTATGACCTTCTTATCGTACGACTCCCAATCATTGAAGATGAGTTAAAATTTACCTCAGTTGGTTTTATCATTACAGAGGAGCATAGCTTTTTGTATGATAGAGCAGACGATGAACTAAAAAAACTAGATGATAAGTTCATATCGATACACAATGTTTTAAACAAAATTATCGACAATCTACTAAAGGCTTTTGAAAAATATAGAGATGAAATAGCCGACATAGAAGAAGATTTATATGATAACCAAGGCATAAGTAGTTTTATGAAAAAATGGTTAGAACTAAAAAGAGACATTCTTCGCATCGAGAGAGTTCTGATGCATACAGAATCAACAATGGATGAGATGATAGAACACTATGAAGGTAGAGATAGTTTTCCTATAAATAACTATATGAATCTTCATGAGCACATAACCAGAACTCTTCGCTCAGCAACACTTCAGTACTCAAAACTAGACTATCTATATAGTTTTTACACAGCTCGTATAAATGATAAGATGAACCATCTAATCTACACGCTAACTATCATTTCGGCAATATTTCTACCACTTAATCTTATAGTTGGCTTTTTTGGAATTAATACAAGCGGACTTCCCTTTACTGATGGAACAGATGGTACACTCGGAGTTATAACAATCATCCTCCTTGCATCTCTTTTAAGTGTTTTTACTATTAAATTTGTTAAAAATAGGACTACATTATTATGAAGAGATGGTTTGTTGAGCTTCACGAAAAAATAGAAAGAAGTGACAAATCTATCGCATCTTTAGAAGATATTTTTAAAGTTACTGCAAAGAGAATCTTAAATGAAAAAATCTTAAAAATAGAAGACATTGAGATAGAACTAACTGAAATAGAATTCTATTTTTATGAGGACAAAATTCACAATGACCCTTTTGTCCATCAAGATAATTTACTAAGAGATACCCGTAACTATATCTATGTACATAAAAAAGCGTGGCAAAGAGGAGGCGCTGGAATCACCTTTGGAGATGGTAAATCACTAGGAAGCATCTTAATTAGAGGTATTAAGCATAAAAATTCATTTTTTGCAGGAAGTGCTATAGTAAAAAAACACCTTGCATCTCTGATAGATATCAATATCACACAACATAAAGCACTTCAAGACTATTTTCAAAAACATCAAAAAGAGATCTCTTTAGTCTCATCAGCTAAAAGAGATTTCAAAATCTACTCTTCATATCGCATCGGACTAAATAGAGACAATAGCAAAGAGTATGCAGATGCTAAGTATAGATTTGCAAGAAAAGATTATCTAGATGCACCAAAAGATGAAAACTTCAAAAGTTATGCCAATCTTAAAAATAGAGCTAAATTTTTATAATATATAATAATAAAATAAGTTTATTTTAATAATGCTCATTTAAGCTTTAATGCTCTACTATCTTTATAATATTAAAAAAAGATTAGGCTTATTCCTATTCTATGATAAAGGAGAAAATTATGAAAAAAATAGGACTTTTTTACGGATCATCAACAGGCAATACTGAAGATATGGCAACAGAAATTAAAAATTCTTTGAGTGACTTAGATATAACTATGCATAATGTTGCTCAATCTACAAATGATGAGATGACAAAATATGACGCTCTTATAATCGGTACTTCAACTTGGGGTGATGGAGATTTACAAGATGATTGGGAAGACTATATAAGCAATCTTGACAACGCTCAGTTAAGTGGTAAAACCATAGCACTTTTTGGACTTGGAGATCAAGAAGAATATCCTGATCATTTCTTAGAAGCTATGGGAATTATTTATGAAAAAGTAATCTCTTTAGGTGCAAATGTTGTAGGCTCATTTCCAACTGATGGTTTTGAGTTTGATGCATCAAGTGCGGTAGTTGATGATATGTTTGTAGGTTTAGCACTAGATGAAGATAACCAAGACGATCAAAGTAAAGCACGAATAAAATCATGGTGTGACTCTATTCGCCCTCACTTTGCATAAAAGTGTTCAAAACATTTAGTTACAAATTTTTTCTCGTTCTACCCTTTTTTGAGGTGGAATGAATATTAACAAAAGAGACTTCAACAGTGCTTTAGACCTTAATTAGAAGTATGACGAGAAATCATAATCTACCTCTAAGATTAGCTACAATACCGAGTTTTTAAAATACCATTAGGATATCTATATGTCTAAAAAATTGCTTCTTCCCCTAGGCTTTCTTTTTTTTGCATATTTTGTCATTGTTTCACAAGACCTAGCTGTTTTACTCAGTGGTATTGCCATTTTTATAATTGGTATGGTTTTTATGCAAGACGGCTTTAAACTACTCTCTGGTGGTGTTTTAGACAAGCTTCTTCAAAAATTTACAAGCAACTTATTTTATTCCATTTTAACTGGAGTTATCTCAACTTCTCTTGTTCAAAGTTCAACTATCACCTCTCTTATAGTTATCTCTTTTTTATCAGTTGAACTACTTACTCTAGTTCAAGGTGTTGGAATCATTTTTGGAGCAAACTTAGGAAGTACAACAACTGCATGGATAATTTCTAGTCTTGGAGTAGATGTCAAAATATCACTTTACGCTATGCCTCTTATAGTTTTTGGTGTTGTTTTAAGATTTTCTAAAAGTAGTGCATATAGAGGTTTAGGAAATGTTCTTTTAGGGCTTGGTTTTATCTTTTTAGGTATCGCTTATATGAAAGAGGGCTTTGACACACTAAAAGATTCTATAGACTTAGCCGCATACGCTATGGAAGGTATACTTGGCATCTTAGTCTATATAGTTATAGGAATCGTTGTAACTGTGATTATTCAGTCTAGTGCTGCAACTCTAGCCATAGTTATCACCGCATTAAATGCAGATAGCATCATCTATATAAATGCCCTTGCTTTAGTTATAGGGGCAAACCTAGGAACTACTTTAACTGCTATCTTGGCATCTTTGGCATCTAATGAAAACGGAAAAAGGGTAGCTTTTGCTTACTTTGTTTTTAACCTTGTAACAGCCGTCATAGTTACTATTTTCATAACTTATATTAGTGATTTTGTAGATATTCTTGCTACATATCTTAGTATAGATGCTAACAACTATGGAATGAAATTAGCTCTTTTTCATACTCTCTTTAGTGTCATCGGTCTTTTAATTCTCTCTCCTTTTGTAGATCAGATAGTAGCTCTCTCTGAGAGACTTATAAAGAAAAAAGTCTCAGCACACTCAAAGCCTATCTACTTACTAGATGCAAACTTAACACTTCCAGATGCTGCTATTGTTTCTATCAAAAAAGAGATTATTCATCTATATGACAACTGCCAAAAAGCGATGCTTCATGCGATAAATTTACACACTACTAACCTTAAAACAAAAGAGGACTTAGCAGTTCAAATCTCAAAAGAAGTTACAAAAATAAACACAGATATAGATGAGATTTACCAATCAAATCTTAAGATACTTTATAGTGAAATTATCAAATATTCCTCTTTTGCTCAAGAAAATATGACAAGCTCCCAACAGCAAGAAGTCGGTGACTTAAAGCGAAGTGCAAAACTCATTGTAGAGGTTTTAAAAGACACAAGAGATATCCAAAAAAATCTCAACTTCTATCTTAAGAGCCGAAATAATTTTATAAAAGATGAGTACAATATATTAAGAAAAGAGTTAGCTGCTATTTTGATAGATATAAATACTCTAAATGCAACTGAGGATGATATAGAGAGACTAACTCAACTCGAAATTTTAAAGTCCACTATACAAGCAAATGATTTGACAAACACCGCGAAAACAGACAAGCTAATTAGAGAAGGTGCCATTAAAGCTACGATGGCAACCTCTCTTATAAATGATAGTGCAACAATCTACTCTACCCAAAAGAAACTAGTAGAGATGGCTACTATTTTATTTATAGATAATAAACTTATGAAAGAGATAGGAGAACATATCAATGAAACTAAGTAAAATTGTGAATAAAATCAAAAAATATCTTGCAGATACTAGTTTAGCTCAAAAAAAGCAAGATAAGATTCAAGAGATTATTGAAAAACTATCTCTTAAAAAAGCACAACTTAAGCAAGATATAAAAGCTTGTGAAACAGAGATGCGAAAAGAGGAGATGCAAAAAGAGTTTGAAATCATCTCTAGACTCTTAAAAAAGAGTAGAAAACTCATCCTATAGAGATAGCCTACCTAGGTTGTTCTTATACTTTGTTGCTATTTGCTATAATGCTTTTTAGTTATCAAAAAAACTGATGGGATATTAACATGTTTAAAATGCAAAAGATTCAAAACCTCTACATAAGAAACATACTGCTTGCTTTACTATTTGGAGGGCTAATAGCTACTACTACCTCAGTAGTGAACTACAATATGAAATTTGTTGAGATAGAACAAAAAGTTCAAAAAGATGTAAAGTTTGATTCAACTCAAATAAAGTTTCTCATAAAAAGCTATCTTGACAATATCGAAAACACTATAAACTCTATTCAAACAAACCAAATTTTTATCGACTATCTAAACGACTCTTCTAAAACAAACGAAGAGCTATCAACGCATCTCTTTACAGGTCTTATAAAGAGCAATAAAAACCTATTTCAGTTAAGATTTCTGGATAAAGAAGGGTTTGAGAAAATTAGGATAGAAAAACAAAAACACTCTGATATGATTTTTATTGTTGATGCAAAAGATTTACAAAATAAATCCAGCAGATACTACTTTAGTGAGACTATAAAAAATAATATTGGAGATTTTTGGTACTCAAAATTTGACTTAAATGTAGAAAACGGAGTCCTTGAAGATCCTATAAGACCAACTATCAGAATCTCTACAAATGTATTTTATAAAGGAGACTTTTATGGAATACTCATTGCAAATGTAGATATGCAAAGGCTTCTAGCACAAATCAAAAATAACAATAATTTCAATGTCTATTTAACTGATAATGATGGTAATTTTATATTGCATCCTACGCAAGAAAAAAGTTGGAACAAATACTTAAATAACGGTCATACTATCTTTAATGAGTTTAAAAATTTGACTCAAAATGCTTTTGAATCAAACAATTTTGCAAAAGGAAAATATGTTTTTTCTTTAGAGAGTTACTTTAAAAACAATGAAAACATCAAACTAATCTTAGAAGCAGATAGCAGCTACTTAGAAGGTATAAAAGAGGATAACTTACACTACATTTATATCCTAGGTTCTGTGGTACTTATCATCTCTTTGTTAGTTGGTTTTTTAGTCTCCATTCCTGTATCGAAAATATATCTTAGCTTTAACAAACTTTATAAAGACAATTTAAGATTTATTGATATTATTGATGAGTATGTAATAACTACAACGGTTAACTTAGACAGAGAGATAACTAGTGTTAGCGGTGCCTTATGTAAAATCAGTGGTTATGAAAAAAGTGAGCTTATAGGAAGCACTCCTTCTATTTTTAAAGATAACAATACAAAAGATGAAGTATATAAAAATCTTTGGAATAAAATAACTAGTGGTATTGTTTGGAGTGGAGAATTAAGAAACAAAGCAAAAGATGGCTCTTACTACTGGTTAAAAACTACAATCCTTCCAAATTTTGATAGTAACAAAAACATACAAAGCTATACTGCAATAAGCCAAAACAACACAGATAAAAAGATTATCGAAAAACTATCCCAAACGGATAAGTTAACACAACTATATAACAGACTCAAACTAGATGAATATTTAGAAAACGAGTTTGATAGATATAAAAGAGGAAACTACACTTTTTCTATCATGCTTATAGATATAGACAAGTTCAAAGAGGTAAACGATACTTACGGACATCAAGTAGGCGATAGCATACTTATAGAGATGGCAAATATCTTAAAAGACAAATGTAGAAAGGCTGATATAGTCGGTAGATGGGGTGGCGAAGAGTTTATGGTGATTTGTAGCAACACAAATATTGATGGAGCTACTACTTATGCTCAAAATCTAAGAGAAGCAGTTGAGAAGTTTGACTTTCATGTAGTTGGACAAAAAACCATTAGCATCGGAGTTAGCGAAGTTAGCCAAAAAGATACTTTTGCAACACTTATACAAAGAGCCGATGATAATCTATATATAGCTAAAGAAGAGGGAAGAAACAGAGTTGTAGCAAGTTAAGGCTACAACTTAAACTCTAAAAGCAACATGGTTATATCATCGCTTTGTTCACAATCCTTAGCGAAGTTTGTTATTTCTTTTTCCATAAATTTCATTGTAAAACTTACGCTCTTCTCTTGTGAAATAGCTAGTGCTTCACTTACTCTTTTATCTCCAAATTGTTCATCATCTTTTGAAAAAGCTTCTGTCACACCATCAGTATATAAAAAGAGTTTAGAGTTTTTAGCCAGAAAAATAGTCTCATCCTTAAAGTCTAAGTCTTCAAAAGCTCCTATAACAGTGTTTCCAACTGATTTTAGCCTGTTATACTCTCCATTATCACTCATAAGATAAGGCTCATCATGACCAGCATTAACATAGTTTAGCTCTCCACTTTTTACATTTAATATCCCCAAAAAAAGTGTTACAAACATATTTGCATCATTATTAGATGCAATGGTGTTATTTAGTTTTACAACTATCTCAGATGCTGATAAATCTGTAGTTGAATATGCTCTAAGGTAACTTCTAGTTACCGACATAAACATAGCAGCAGGGATGCCTTTTCCTGAGACATCCGCAATTAAAAAACATAGATGCTCATCATCTATGTAGAAAAAGTCATAAAAATCTCCACCAACAGCACGAGCTGGTTTTAGCATTGCACAAAGCGTTATCCTCTCATTTTCAGCCAAGCCTTTTGGTAACATACTTCTTTGGATGGACTTTGCAATATCAAGCTCACTATCGATTTTTTGCTGTTGCATAGTTGCATCTCTTAAATCTTTTATATACTTTTTTATAGCTTTTTGCATAGTATCTATGGCAAAAGAGAGTTTGTAAATCTCATCATGTGTTTTTGGAAGAGTTA
>Ga0172377_10002684_pt1 | contig 18219 bp, 15 predicted proteins | sample Pumphouse3metaG_FD_119749 | JGI IMG/M metagenome (GOLD analysis project Ga0172377, IMG submission 119749) | Leachate microbial communities from a municipal landfill in Southern Ontario, Canada - Pumphouse #3 metaG | ecosystem: Engineered > Solid waste > Landfill > Unclassified | place: Canada...
AAACATCATTGCCTAAATCTTTAAGTAATAAAACCTCAACATGAGCTCCAGTTTTATCTTTAGTTGCAAAAAGTCTTGCTGGAATAACTTTAGTGTTATTTCTTACTAAAACATCACCTTTATGGAGGTAATTTTTAATATCAAAAAACATTTTATCTTCATATGTTTTGTGCTCTCTATCAACAACCAATAATCGACACTCATCACGAACCTTACTAGGCTCTTGAGCGATCAATTCTTCTGGTAAATAATAATCAAATAATTCAATATCCATAACTAAAATCCCCTACTATCCCCATACATTTTTAATATTTCTTCTTTATATTCATTAAATCTATCTTCTTTAATTGCCTCACGTGCACCTTCAACAATCGAAATCAAGAAACGAGTGTTATGAATCGAAAGAAGTCTCGCCCCAAATTGTTCCCCGCTTACATAAAGATGTCTTAAATAGGCCTTTGTATAATTCTTACATGTATAGCAATCGCACATGTCATCTAAAGGGGTAAAATCTTCTTTAAAACATTCTTTCTTAATATTAATTCTTCCGTGGTGAGTCATAAGTGTTCCGTGACGTGCAATTCGTGTTGGTAAAACACAATCCATCATGTCAATTCCCTTGCCAATCCCCTCTAAAATGTAATCTAAACTACCAACTCCCATCAAATAACGAGGTTTGTCTTTAGGTAAATAAGGAATCGCATAATCAATCATTTCGAAGCATTTATCTTTAGGTTCGCCAATACTAGTTCCGCCAATGGAATATCCATCAAAATCCATTTTAACTAATTCTTCAGCGCACATTTTTCTTAAATCTTGATAATCTCCACCTTGAACTATTCCAAACAAAGCTTGATCATCTCTAGTTTTAGCATCCAAGCCTCTTTTGGCCCACCTTAAAGTTCTTAAAGTTGAATCTTTTGCATAATCATAACTAGCTGGATATGGGATACATTCATCAAAAGACATAATAATATCTGCACCAATCTTTTCTTCTATCCCAATAACAACTTCTGGGGAAAAGAAAATCTTATCACCATTTAAATGAGATTTAAAAGTTACGCCCTCTTCAGTAATATTTCTGTTTTCAGCGAGAGAAAAAACTTGAAACCCGCCACTATCAGTTAACATTGGGCCTTTATAATTCATAAATTTTTGAACACCACCAGCTTTAGCAACTATATCTTCGCCAGGTCTAAGATGAAGATGATATGTATTAGCCAAAATTACTCCAGATCCGCATTTTTTAACTTCTTCAGGAGACATTGTCTTAACGGTAGCTAAAGTACCAACTGGCATAAACATAGGAACTTCAACATCTCCATGTGGAGTATGTAAAATTCCATAACGTGCATGACTATTTTTATCTTCATGCAATATTTCTAAATAAAATTCTTTCTTTTTTTCCATATTCACTATTCTATTCTATTAAAACTCAAATATCATTAACTTAAAATACAAAATTAAAACCAGAAGTGGCACCTATCATTTTGTAAAAACCCCTGTATTTCTTTGCTAAAATCATAAAAAGTGGATATCCAGCAACAATAACACAAATAAACTCACCAAGAAATGTCCGTCCAAAACATATCCGATAAAAAAGCATATTCATCTCAGTTCCGTAAAAAAACAAAATTAAAGGTACTATAGCAGCATTAATAATGCATGGAAATATAGCACTCAATAATAAATTTTTAATAGTTTTATTAGTAATGATAATTAAAATACACGAAATTAAAGTCCCGAGAGTCCCAAAAACGATATCAGGCCAACCATACATACTCATAATATTTGCTAATAAACATCCAAGTGTTAATCCAATTGAATACATTGGATTGAAAAACACCAATAAATTTAAAATTTCACTAAAACGAAGTTGTAAAGATCCACCAACATAACTCAACGGACCACACAGAATTGTAATTACTGCATATAAAGCAGCAATACTAGCGTTAGCAACAATAACTTTTACCGTTAGATTTCTTTTTAGCCAAAGTTCAAACTTTGACTGTTTTTTTGTTTTATTTTCCTCCATAGAAAATAATCCCCCTTGTTAAATTTTACGAGTGGTTAATCAATGGGTAAGACACTCGAGCGAAACCATTATATCACTATGAAATATCTTTCTCAAAATAAAAGGGATTTGCAAGGAGAATATTTCAATATCCCCTGCAAATCCCCACTCTTTTGTTATTTTAAAGATTAATGAAATCTAGCGTATTCGTCTTTAATTTTTTCGTGAGATTCGTGTGACCTTATAACATCAGCTATCATCTCAGCAATTGAAACAACATGAATTTTTGTATTTCCAACAAATTCGGTATGTTCAATTGTGTCAGTTACACAGCACTCAGTTACATAATGAGCTGCTTGAAATCTATTGATTGCTTCACCATTAAATAAAGCGTGAGAGCAGCAAATATAAACTTCCTTAGCGCCTGCATCATGTAGAGCTTTAGCACCAGCTAAAATTGTGCCGCCAGTATCAATAATATCATCGACCATAACGCAAACTTTGCCATCAATATCGCCAACAATATTGGTTATTTCACTAACATTTGGTTTAGGTCTACGTTTATCAATAACAACAATATTTGTGTTAGGAATAAAATTAGATAAATCCCTAGCTCTTTGAATAGCACCATGATCTGGAGCAACAATAGCTATGTTATCATTCTTTACATTCTTATCTGACAATAATCTTTGTTTTAAGTACTTTGCAAATAAGAAACTTGGAGAACAGTTATCAACTGGAATTCCAAAGAATCCTTGAATTTGTGGTGTATGTAATTCAACGGTAATAACACGTTTTACACCAGCATTGGTAAATAAATCAGCAACCATACGGGCACTAATAGGTTCGTTTATGTGGGCAATTCTGTCTTGCCTTGCATAACCGAAATAAGGGCAAATCAACGTAATTTCGCGGCAATTGGCTCTCTTTATACCATCAATGAAAATTAGAGTTTCCATAATTCGATCATTGACTGGTTTACAGGTTGATTGAATAATGTAAATTTTCTTTCCTCTAACATCAGCATCGCTAGTAGCTAGACACTCGCCATCGGCAAAATGATGAACTATAGACTTACTTCTTTCAATGCCGAGAAGTGCACAAACTCTATCCGTAAGCTGTACATTTGAAGATAATGAGAACACTAAGATGTCTTTTATCATGAGAATACTCCTTCTTCATTTTATATATTAACTTAAATGAAACCCGAAAACACAAAAATTGTTACAATTTATTTAAAATATACGTTATTAGTAAAGCTGCTTCCGTTATCGAACTTATTAGTTGATCCATATCGGAAATATTTTTTGTAATAAGAAACACTAAAAACATCGTCTGGTTGAAATAAATCCAATACATTGTATTGAATTAATTTTCCAAATGAATTAACAAATGGTTTTTGATAAGAATATTGTTTTCCACTGTCTATAATTAAAAGTTCATGATTATCATCAATATTTAACATTGATGAAGGTGGATTTTTAACATAATTTTTAATCATATTGCCAGTTGTAGTTTCGTTAGCAACATTTTCTCCGGCGGTTGTATTACTCATAATTGTCAACAATAAAGCTGAATCAATATTTAATTTATCGCTAGATGCATACCATTTAACAGAAGTTTGAGTTAAATAAATTAACCTATTGTCTACGTGATATACACGAAACCCATTAGAAGATAAGCCTTTAACATTATTAGAATATGTCTCATCACTATCAGCTTTATTTAAACCTGTAGGAGTATAAAATTCTATTAATAAATACTCATCGAAAGGATTAAAAGAATATTTACTACCGATTTTGGTAGTTTTGTAACCATCATACGGAACCACAATGCAATTATTTTCATAATTTGCACTTGCTAAATTAATTTCACAATCACCATTGATAATATATGGTTTTGTCCATCCAAGAAGCAACTTAGAATAAGAATTGTGGTCGATAATGTTTGCGTCCATCATATCAACAAAACCTGTAGGTGAACAGTTGTTGCTATAATCATAATAATCAGATAAACCAAGCATATGTCCGGTCTCATGGATGTAAGTATGCGCATCTATTTTGGATGCTCCACTTTCTAACATAAAGTCATAACTGGCCCACGAAAAAGTATTTACTTTATGAAAATTATTGGCCCCTTGATTAAAGAAAGTATAAGCCCACATATTTGAATTTTTATACTTACCATTTGAATAATTCTTAACATTATAAACCATCCAAACCGCATCAATTACGCCATCGTTATTAGAATCAAAATCACTTACTTTAATTGATTCGTTAGCTATAAAACTTTTTACAGAATCAGAAAGAATTTTTACTGTTGCGTCTTGATTGATAGAGGATAATGTAGAATATCCAGAACTCGTCACTTTATAAGGAGATGTCACTGCTCCGCTTAAATTTAATTTACCAAAAGAAGATTTTTTATAAAAAGAAGCAACAGATTCATAACTTAAACTAGTATCTGTACCATCGTCAAAGAATAGAGTATTAAGTTTTTCTAAATTAGTCGTATCAAAAGTATAAGAAGTGGAAATTCCAGAAACACCAGAAAAATCTATAGGAACGACCAATATTTTTGAATTTCCAACACTTGGAAGATAGTTTACATTGTATGAATTTGCATCAACAGCTCGACAATCTAAACTCAACGATACCTGATCAGGAGTAATGCAATCCCCGCTTACAAAAGAACTATTTTCATTTTCTTCATTCTTTGTTACAGTAAGATTTTTACCACCATCGATCACAGCATCTGGATATAAACTAGCCAAAAATCCACAACTTGTGATAGATAATAATCCAACGCCAAAAAAACTTAATAAACAAAGAAACCTATTCTTTTTCATAATTAATTCTCTTCAAAAAAATTTAATAAATCATCGTAAACAATTTGGTGGTCAGTTTCATTTAATATTTCGTGACGCATGTTTCTATATATTTTTAAACTAACATGAACATTATGTTTTTTGTATAACTTAAATAGTTTTGATAATCCTTTGGAATTGTTACCAACTGGATCATCTTCTCCACCAGTAATCAATACTTTGATACTATTACTTATAGCGTCAACATTCTTTGACTTTTGTATAGAGGCTAAACCTTTAAGAAAGTTTAAATAAAATCCATTGGTGCATCTGTATCCACTTAAAGGATCTTCGTCATAACATTTAACATTATCTTCATTATAACTTATCCAAGCATTGTGAGATTTTTCGTTCTTAACAACTTTTTCATAAGCTCCAACGGATAAATTATGCAAAAATTTTGCTTTTTTATTTCTATTGCCTTTATGAACCATTATTTTAGCTAGTAGTAATCCAACTTTAACTAAAGGATTTCTACCATTAGTACCACATAAGACAACTTTGGAGATATTAGAACTATATTTTTCAATATAAGCTTGAGCAACAAATGATCCCATCGAATGAGAGAACATGTAAACTTCTTTACCTATCTCAGCCTTCTTTTCAGAAATAAAATCGTTTAAAACCTCCACCATTTTAAAAAAGTAATCGTCGCAAGGATTTCCTAATTCTCCATTTTTGCCTTGACCATAATGATCTAAGCAATAAACAAAATATCCGTTTGCGTTTAGAAAATTTGAAAAATCATCATAGCGCTCACTATGTTCTGCCATACCTGTAACGATAACAATAATAGCTTTTGGATCTTTAACAATCCGCTGGTTTCCCTTTAAAGAGTCACCAAATTTTGTTTTATATTCAATTTGTTCCATAAACAAATTATATATTAAAAATAGATTAATAAACAAAATAACTTTTCGTTATTCTATTTAATTGACAAAAATTTCATTTTTGCACAATTATTTATCCTAAACGATTCGTTTATTTTACGTATGGTATATTTTTTAATAATTGAAATATTATTACTATTTTTTAAATATTCAAAAATTTCATTCTCAAAACTTATTGCTACAGTTGCTAAAGTCCGGGCCACCATCATATTTACATAATAGTATTTACTTTCTGTTATATTTTTCAAAAACCCCTGTAAAGACCCCTTATTTTTCGAAAAATACTTCATATATAATAAATATCCTGAGCGACATAAAAACTCATTATCTGATTCTTTTGTCCATTTGATATAGTAACTAAATACTAGATCTAAATCTTTAAATTTTGTATTGCAAATTATTGTATCGGTAATTGGCCAACTAGAGGCTTTCGAAAGTGCTTCCTCTAATTTTATTAGTTTTTCGAAATCGCTTATTTTTTGTTGATTGACCCATAATCCATAAAATATATCTGCTTCTAAATATTGAGCAAAAACAAAACGATTTAAATTTTCTTTTTTCAACTCTTTTGCTAATTCTTTAATTTTTGGAATTCTAACTCCGATAACAATTAAAGGGGTATTTGCAAGGGATTTTGAAAAAACTCGATACTTTTCATCTGACAATTTATACAATTTTTCTACAATAATTTCATAATCCATATATCTATTATAAAGAACTACAGACAAAAATAAAAACCTTGTTTAAGGTTTTTAAAAATATTAATTTGGCTGGAGTGGATGGATTCGGACCATCGTATGTGGGTTTCAGAGACCCATGACTTTACCGCTTGTCTACACTCCAAGAAAAACAGTTTAATCTACTTCTTTTTGCTTCTTAAAAACTCTGCTTTTTGGAAATTATAGCCGTCTCTACAAGCATCTAAAACTGTATAATCACATTTGAATCCAAGTTCTTTTTCAGCTTTTGCAGTGGAAGCATAATTTTCGGCAACGTCTCCAGGTCTTCTTCCTTCAACTTTGTAAGGAATATGCACACCAGTTGCTTTTTCATAATCTTTAATTATTTCAAGGACCGATGTTCCTTTTCCAGTTCCTAAATTACAAACAAACAAACCTGGATTAGTTTCTAATTTTTTAATAGCTAAAACGTGCCCTTTTGCTAAATCCACAACATGAATATAATCTCTAACACCAGTTCCATCCTTAGTTTTATAGTTATCACCATAAACTCTAACATATGGCAATACACCAATTGCAACTTTGTTGATGTAAGGAAGTAAATTATTTGGTATTCCGTTTGGATCTTCTCCTAATAAACCAGATTTATGAGCACCAATTGGATTAAAATATCTTAATAATGCAATGTTGTAATCAGGATGAACTTTGCTAATATCTTCTAATATACGTTCAATCATAACTTTTGTTTCACCATATGGGCTAGTTGCATTTTGAACAGGATCTTGTTCAGTTAATGGAACCTTTTTTGGAACACCATAAACAGTTGCAGAACTAGAAAATACTAGGTTTTTACAACCATATTTTTCCATCATATCTAAAAGAACAAAGGTAGTTTTGAGGTTATTTTTATAATACATAAGAGGTTTGACACATGATTCACCAACAGCTTTATAACCAGCAAAATGAATAATAGAAGTTGGTTTTTCTTTTTTAAATATTTTGTCCATAGCCACTTCGTCAGAAACATCTGCATTATAAAAAGTAGGTTTAATTCCAGTAATAGTCTTAATTCGATTTAAAACATCAATTTTAGCATTGTATAAATTGTCAACAACAACTAAATCAATTTTATGTTCGATCAAACTAACGCAAGTTTCCGATCCAATAAATCCTAATCCACCAGTTACCAATACTTTCATAAGCATCCTCCTTATCTATCCTTTAGTTTTTTAGCTTCGTTTTCTTGCTTCTTTTTATCCAAAATTTTTTCTTTTTTAGTTTCTTCTAATGCCTTTTTAGGTAAAACAACTGAAGAAACCATTCTCATAATAACATCTGCAACAATTTTATTTATCTCGCTATCAACATATAATTCAAGAGCTAATCTACTCAAACCAAGTAAATCAACATCAGATAATTGTTCATTAGGTTTCTTTTTACCCTTTTTCTTTGCTTTTTGAAGTTCGTCGACTTTACCTTTTATGCGTTTCGCTTCGTTTTTTGCTGCATTATTTTGCAAGTTTTTAAAGTATTCATAAACTTTATCTTTTGAATATTCACAACGTTTTTCAACTTCTTCAATAGTTGCAATATCTCTCATTGAAACAACATTTTTAAGCAAAGAAATACTCATTAAAGAACTTATGTGCTCTTTTGTATATTTTTTATGTTTTGGAGGTGTAATAATTTTAGCTTTTACATAATTATTAACCATAAAAGGCGTTAAAACTTGATCATTTTCAGAATATAGTGGTTGCAAAGATTCGATAATATAGCTGACAACTTGCTCCATATACAATGGTATTTGTGGTAGTTCATTGTATTCTGGCAACTTATAGTTATCTAACTTATTAATAAAATCGCTTAATTGCTTTAAATTTGTATCCATATTTATACCTATTATATTTTAACACATTTACTTATTTTTTTAATATTATATTGTTACGCTGCATTTTTGAAAATACCACATAAATAACAAGACTTTTACAAAAAAGTTTCGAACATCTAAAATTATTCAAACTACATTAAAATTACTTATTAATCTTTGAAATGCAAATTTTTTCAACTTCTTTATATGTATCTATAAGTTCTTTTCCGATTTTATCAATTGAGCGCTCTTCTGTAACTTTATACCCATTATCAATTATTTTGCTATTATCACTATTCAATGTTTTTTGAATAATTTGAATAAATTCATCATTATTTTTACCAACATAACAATTAACACCATTTTCAAGCCATGGTTTATAAACTCCAATATCACGAACAATTAAAGGTAATCTGCTTGCTAAAGCTTCGAGTACAACTATACCCTCAGTTTCTTCATAAGATGGAAAAAACATTGCATTTGCAGATGAAAACGCTCCTTTAATAACATCTCCTGAAATATATCCAGGCAAAATAACATTACTTGGTTTTTCTTTCATCGCTTTCAATATTTTAAATTGAGTTAAGCTTTTTTGCAAATTTCCAAACCATATGAATGTTACATCAGGCATAGATTTGGCCACTTCGATAAAATCTATCAAACCTTTTCTCTCAAATAATAAACCAACACCAATCACCACTTTTTGATTTGGTTTGATTTTAAAATAGTTTTTAAAATCTTGAGCTTTTTGTTCGTTATATTTGTAATCTTCTAAAATAATTCCGTTAGAAATAGCTTTGACGGGACATTTTACACCTTTATAATTCTCAATTAGATTTTTTGAATATGGAGTAGGAGTAATTATAAAATCGGCATGTTGATAAATTCGTTTTAATAATATATCAAATATTGGTTCCATTAATTTCCAACCTCGGAAAGAATTTCTAAAATCCTCATAAGTAGAGTGTCCATGAACAACAACAGGTATATGTTTTTTTTGACATTTTCTTAAAAATCTATAAGATTCAGGAAAAATAGTATTTATATGAACAAAATCATAGGTGTCCCTTCTATCAAAAGTAGTCTCTATTCCGTTTATATTTAATGCTTTTTGTTGATGTTTGAGAGCGCGGCCGATCCCAGAAACTCCAAGGTACTTTCTTCCTTCTTGATACAATAATACTTTCATATGTCTTAATTCCTTATTTTTTAGATTTTAACATTTAATAATATAGATTTGTTAAAATCTCATAGTATTAGTTTATGCAATTTGTTTTTAAAAAAACATATATAAAATTTTAAAAACATTAGAAAAAAGTTTAATGGCGTTAAAAATGTGTTAATTTTTCTTAAAACATTAAATATTTATGGCTGTTTTGTATATAATGAGAAAATATTTTGGAGAAATGCTATGGAAACAATATTAAGCAGCAAAGAAATTAAAACTATTTGCAAAGAACTAGCTGATAAATTATATGATAAATTTAAAAGTTCAAAAACCATCCCAGTTTTTATTTGCGTTTTAAAAGGTGCCAATCCATTTTTTATTGATTTAACTAGAGCTTATAAAGGACCACTCATTTATGACTATATGCAACTTTCAAGCTATTCCGGAACAAGCACTACTGGAGTAATCCATCTTTCAAAAGATTTAACTGAAAATATTAAAGGAAAAGACGTTGTAATCGTTGAAGATGTTGTCGATACCGGTTTAACCTTAAGTTATGTTAAAGAATATATAAAAATAAAATATATGCCAAAATCAATTACTGTTGTTTGTTTAATTGACAAGAAGGCATTAAGAAGAGTTGATTTCGAACCCGATTATTCTGGCTTTGTCATTAGAGAGAACAAATTCTTAATGGGATATGGTCTTGATTATAAAGAAATCGGACGTAACTTTGATTTTGTCTTTGTTCCTGACAAAAAAACTGTCGAAGAATGGGAAGAAATGCTTAAAAATAATAAATAAATTTTATTCTTTGTTAAAACCAGTAATTTTCGATTAGTTACTAAGTTTCTTTTAGGTAGTTTTTAAATTCCGTTTGCATTATAATGAGTTCATTAAATATATGAGTAAGATTTATTGGTGTGTACAACAATTAGATAAAATCGGTGGAACCGAGATGGTGACAATAGATTTAATTAATCATTTATGTGATTATTTTGATATTACATTAATATGTTCATCAAAAATTGTCGAACCTTTCGTTTATAAGATTAATCCAAAAGTAAAAATTGAAAGTTTGAACATCCCTAATGATATTGTTAGATATGACGAATACACTCGCATACTATTAGAGAAACATCAAATATTTAAATTTTTAAAGTTAACTTTCAGAACATTATATTATTTTATTTTTCACAGAAATTATTATAGACGTTTGAATCAAAAAAGAATGAACCAAAACGATATATATATAGGTTCAAGTTTAGATAGTTATGATTATGCTCCCAAACATAGAAGGGTCTTTTATCATTTTCATTTTAATGAGGTTCTCTTTAATAGCTTTTCGACACAAATTTATTTGAAATTTTTTAGAAAAGCTGATAAATATATTTTTTTAACTAAAACAACTCTTGAACTTGTAAAAGCAAAACACCATTATTTACAAAACATTTCAACTTTTGCATACAATCCAATTATGTACGAATATCCATTGAATCTAGAATTACACAACCATTCAATTCTTTTTTGCGGACGTTTTCATCCACAAAAAGACCCTATATTTGCGCTAAAAATTGCTCAAAAATTAAAAGAGAAGAATTTTAGTTTCACTTTAAATATGTATGGTGACGGTTCTTTGAAAAATGAAATGCTTGTTTTTATTAAAGAGAACAAATTAGAAGACAATGTTAAATTATTTCCTATGACAACAGAAATCACCAAAGCTTATTTATCAAATGATTTATTACTAATTTCAAGCACATATGAAGGTTTTTCTTTGGTTCGTGGAGAAGCAAATGCTTTTTCGTTACCTTATATTTCAACTAATCGGGGGCCTTCATCTATAGAATTGTGTAGCGAAGGTAGAGATGGATATGTTTTAGAAGGACGCGACCCAGAAGTTTTTGCAGACAAAATTATTTCTATTTTAAGTGATGATAAAAAATTCATAGAATTTAAGAAAACTGCCCATGAAGAAAGTAAAAAACATTCATACAAAAATATCATTCCTATTTGGATTAATGAAATTTTAAAATAACCTTTTTATTAATATAAAACAGCTTTTTTAAAATCTAAAAAACATAGAAGTTCTATTTGCAAAGTTCTTTAAAATTAATTGCTGAATCCGAAATATGAACACGATAATATTTGCCTAAATAATTCTTTTTTAAGTATTTTTCAAATGTATCAACAAATTCATTTTTAATGAAAGCAAGGGTTGTTCCTTTGAAGCCTCCACCATGAATTCTAATTGCGCCATTATTTCCAATAAATTTTGTAACATTATCAACAATGTTTTGCGGAGAACCCTCATACTCACCTTTAACGAATGTATTTTGGATGTTATTCTTGCTGCTTTCTTGACTGCTTCTTACTTCTTTTAAGAAAGATTCTAGATCGTTATTCTCAATAGCTTTTTTTGCTTTTAAAACATTATCGTTTTCAATAAAGAAATGAATTGAAATCTTTTTTAAATCCTCATCAATATTAAGTGATTTAATTTTATCAATAACACCAGTTGGATTTACATCAGCTAAATATTGTTTATTCTCTAACAAGTTAGCAACTTTATACATTCCATTAGGTATTGCGGCATATAAAGGTGTCAAATTTGAATGATTACCTTCAGATTTAATTAAAAATAAAGTTACAGGAAGATTGAATTTTATAGTTTCGACTAATGGTTCGCTAATATTTTTAAAATTAATGAAGTTTGCATTAGGAAAACTGGTTCCTATTTGGTCTAATAATCCACATGGTTTGTGAAAATAATTGTTTTCACTAAATTGACCAACTTGAGCAATAACAATTGAAGGAATTTTTCCATCATTATATAAATAAGATATAATGTAGCCAAAAAGCGATTCGATAGCAGCACTGCTACTTACTCCACTTCCATCAGGAATTTCGCTTGTTATGCAACAAGAAAATCCACCAATTTTATAACCTAAAGATTTTAATTTAAAGAGAACTCCTCTTGCTAAACTACAAGTTGGTGATTCTTTTTTATTGGAATCAGATATATCATCGATGCAAAACTTAAAGGCGTTATAACCAGTTGATTTAATGGTCACAAAATTAAGTTCTTTACTTACAAAAGCCTTAATTCTTAATGAACAATTTGCCACCAAGCAAAGTCCATGATTGTGATCAGTATGATTGCCTAACAATTCAAAACGACCACCAGCATCAATATAGTATTCTGGATTTTTCTTAAAACGATTCTTATAGTTTTCTAATAACTTTTCTTCATTAACCATTGCCAATCCCCCTTTATTTGTTCTTTTTGATTGTATAGATTATTTTGTGATTGTATTTTTGACCTGGTAACAATTTCATACTATCCGTATCAAAAGTAAAGAGTTGAGGCTCTAACGCTATACCTCTTCTTTCAACAAAATCATTCCTATTTAAAAATATAACAGGCGTCATTGAACTATCTAAGTAAATATTCATTGCTGGTAAATCTGTAACCAATTTCAACGTATATTCTTTATTTTTTAAACATGCATTTCCTTTTTTACCATCAAACAAAAATGTATTATCAATTGTACCGATTGGTAAATTTTTCTTGATGAAATCTGCACTGCCTTTAATTTTTTTACTTCTTTGAAAATCAAGGAAAGGTGGAACATCATCAACACCAACAATCAATAAATCGTCTCTTAAATACCCATAGGTATTAGCATTCATTTTTAGGTAATAATCATTCAAATCCTTTGAATTAGCAAAATTCCAATAAATATGGTTGCTGAGATTCAAAAAAGCAGGAGTTTTAGCACTGCCAACAAAATTAATCTTAAAAGAATTTTTAGTTTTACTTAATGAATAAATAACCTTGATACTTGATGAGCCAGGAAATCCATTAAAACCATCTTTTTCTTTATATGAAAAAATAACTCTTATTTCATTCTTGTTGTCTTTTACACTGTATTTCCATGTCTTAAAACTTAGCGAATTCATAAATCCACCATGAAGAGAAAAATTTGTTCCTTCGTTTGTTTCAGTTAAATGGTATTCTTCTCCATTTATTTGTCCATCACACAACATTCTTCCAGCTACAGGACCAAGTGTTTTACCATAGAATTGATTGCTTTTTAAGAATTGTTCTTTGTCTTTAATAATTAAATTAAGTGGCTCATTATCGTAATAAATTGAATAAACACTGGCCCCAAAATTACAAAAAGTCATTTTTAAATTCAGTCCATTATTAACTTCAATAAATACATTCTTTTTATCGAAAGGCGTAATTTTAAAATTCATCTGATTTCTCCTTTTTTTAAATAATTGATAAACAAATAAAAAGTCAAAAAGTATTTTTAAACTTATTACTTTTTGACTTTTGTAAATGTTATTTTTCCCATAATGTAACCTAATAGATACAATGAGAATTATAACATAACTATTTATTCAATGCCTTAACTAATAACTCATTTAACTTTGTACAGAAGGCTTTTTTATCCTGTACATCGTATCCCTCTAACATCATGGCTTCATCATAAAGAACTGTTGCATATTTCTTAGTTGCTTCATCGTCGCCTTCAATAGCTTTAAACGCTTTAAATAAATCACCATTTGGGTTAATTTCAAGAACTTTTGTTGCTTTTACTTCATCATCGGTAAAATTATTGTCTTTAGCTTCTTGATGTAAAGTATTTTCCATATTTAAGCTCATTCCGTTTTTAGTAGTGATACAAACTGGTGAATCAATTAATTTAGAGGAGAAGGTCACATCATCAACCTTACCTTTTAATCCTTCTTTAAGATTATCAATCATACGTTTATTTGTAGCAACTAAACTATCAAGATTTTCTTTTTCTTCTTTGGATAATTCAGTACTGTTCTCATCACTAATGTTTTTAAACTCCACTTTATCAAAGTCTTTTAACATCATAATGCAGAATTCATCAATCTTCTTATCGAGTAAAAGGACATCAATTCCATCTTTATTAAATCTTTCAATTTGTGGCAACAATTTGATTTCTTCTAGTGTTTTTCCGCTAGCATAATAGATGAACTTTTGATCAGGTTTCATCTTATCTTTATACTCTTTTAAACTAATAAGTTTTTCGTTTAAAAGCGAATTAAAAATCAATAACCCCTGCAAAGAGTCCTTTCTTCCACCATATGACTCATAAATCCCGAATTTTATGTGGTCGCCAAAATTCTTCCAAAATTCTAAATATTTGTCATATTCTTTTTCTTTTATATCGTTTAATTTTTCCAATACTTTCTTTTCAATATTGTCAGAAATTCTTTTTAAAAGTGGCGATGTTTGTAGCGTCTCTCTACTGATATTTAAATCAAAATCGTCGCTATCAACAAGACCTTTAACGAACTTTAAATAATCTGGTACTAGTGCTTTACATTTTTCTTGAATAAAAATGCCTTTTGAGTATAAATCGAGCCCCTTCTCATAATTCTCACTATATAAATTATATGGAGCATGTTTTGGAATATACACAAGAGCATCGTATCTTACCATTCCATCGACATTTATAAATAAAGAGGTAAGTGGATCTTCATAATCACCAAATTTGCTCTTATAGAAGTCATTCATATCCTTTTCAGTGACATCTTTTTTATTTTTCTTCCAAAGAGGAATCATTGAATTTAAGACTTTAATTTCCTTTTTGTCTTCGTATTGATCCTTAATTTCTTTTCCATCTTTATCTTTTTTTGGAACGCTGGTAGTAACTTCCATTTTAATTGGATATCTAATGTAGTCACTATATTTTGTGACTAAATTTTCAATTGTATAAGTATCAAGGAATTTAGAATAATTTTCTTCTTCTTTGTCTTCTTTTAAAAACAATTTAATTGATGTTCCTGCATCTTTTTTGTCAGCATCTTCAATTGTATAATCTTTCAAGCCATCACTTGTAAATTTATATGCCTTGCCATCTGTTGTTTTAGTGGTTACTTCGATTTTTGTGCTGACCATAAACGCACTATAAAAACCAACACCGAATTGTCCAATAATATTTAAATCTTTATTAGTTTTTACATCTTTAAATTTTGATAAGAAATCTTTACTTCCTGATTTTGCAATTGTGCCTAAGTTATTGATCAATTCATCCTTAGTCATGCCAATTCCGTTATCGGAAATTTCTAAACTTTTTTCTTCTTTATTTGGTGTAATCCAAATTTCATAATCTCTATTTGGAAGCTTTCCCTCGCTTGTTAATTGTAAATATTTATATTTATCTATAGCATCGCTAGCATTACTAATTAACTCACGTAAAAATATTTCCTTATTTGTGTAAATAGAATTAATCATCAGGTTCAATAATTCTTTTGACTCAGCCTGAAATTCTTTTGTTTCTTTCATTTTATATACCTCCGCATCCTCACTTTTCAATTATAATACAAAAATTAGCACTTGCAAGTGCAAAGTGCTAATTTTTAAATTAATTTTAAAATATTCGACTATATCGTTATTATTTCTTCTTATCTTTATATGATCTATAAATTATTATTCCGTTATGCAAAATATTTTGAACAAATTCACCACGTCTATCCAATTCGCTAATGTTCATGATATCAAAATTCTTTTTAAACTCTTTTTCTAGGGAAATTCTTAATTGATAGGTCTGTTCATTATCTAAATTTGAATTAATTAACACTCTGATCATCGATTTATTATTTAAAAACTTTTTATTATTCAAATAGTCTCCATATAAATAAGCCGATTTTACTTTATAAGTCTTAAAAATTGCTTTTGAAATGAATTTAATTTGTTTTACGCTATAAATTCCACTTGTTGGACTATAAAAAGAAAACGATTCAAACTTATATATAATTAAGGATAAAATCCATTGTGGAATTTCATTAATGCCTTCTTCGTAATTTTGATAAGTTCTATAAGGCATTCCTAAAAAATCACTCATTTCTTTTTGTGTAAATCCATTTTTTAGACGTAATTCTTTTAAAACAACATTCATGTTAAAATTATACACCTAATAAGTGTGTTTTGAAATATTTTATCTATTTTTAGAATGAACTGACTGTGAAAAAAACTTTTATTTTTGTCACTGTGAAAATTATGAAAAAAGCATAAAAAATCCATAAATTGCTTACTTTTACGTCATTATAGTAATTAATTAGTATATATTTTTTGAAATTCATTTTGTTGTGAAAATTTTTTCATTTTATTTTGCTTTCAATTTCTATTTTTAACCAATATATTATAAGTGCGTAAAGCGATGGGATTAATTAAACAAATAATTAGTTATTTAAAATATTACGTTTTTTCAACCGCACCAAATACAAAATTTCAATCTAAAAAGGGGATAAACGTTATGATTAGAGTTAAGAAAAGAACCAACGAAATCGTCGATTTCGATATTAAAAAAATCGAGGCAGCCATCGGAAAAGCATTTGATGCATGCAATAAGGCATACAATCAAGAAATTATCAGCTTATTAGCTTTAAGAGCAACTGCAAACTTCAACAATAACAATAAAGTTATTGATGGAATTATTAATGTTGAAGACATTCAAGACTCAGTTGAAATCAGTTTAATTGAATCTCAATATATTGATGTTGCTAAAGCCTATATGTCATATAGAAAACAACACGAAACAATTAGACAACTTAACGAAACCGAATTAGATTTTAAGAAAACTGTCGACAATTACATCAATATTAAAGATTGGCGTGTTAAAGAAAACTCAACCGTTACTTATTCGGTTGGTGGTTTAATTTTAAACAACTCTGGAGCAATCACAGCAAATTACTGGTTGAGCCAAGTTTATGATAAAGATATTGGTGATGCACATAGAAATGCTGATATTCATATTCATGATTTAAGCATGTTAACCGGTTATTGCGCTGGTTGGTCTTTAAAACAATTAATTAAAGATGGATTGGGTGGAGTTCCTGGTAAAATTACTTCTGCTCCAGCAAGTCACTTATCTACTTTATGTAACCAAATGGTCAATTTCTTAGGTATAATGCAAAATGAATGGGCTGGAGCTCAAGCTTTCTCTTCGTTCGATACTTATCTTGCTCCTTTTGTTAAAGTTGATAATTTAACTTATAAACAAGTAAAACAATGCATTCAATCCTTTATATATGGGGTCAACACTCCATCTAGATGGGGAACTCAAGCACCATTTACCAACATCACTCTTGACTGGGTTGTTCCTAATGATTTAGCTGAACTCAACGCACTTGTTGCTGGCAAAGAACAAAATTTTACATATAAAGATTGTGCCAAAGAAATGGCTATGATCAATAAAGCCTTCATTGAAATTATGATTGAAGGTGATGCTAATGGACGTGGATTCCAATATCCAATTCCAACTTACTCTATCACTAAAGATTTCGATCGGAGCGACAACGAAAACAATAGAATGTTGTTTGAGATGACCGCTAAATATGGCACTCCATATTTCTCAAATTATATTAATTCTGATATGCAACCAAGCGATGTCAGAAGTATGTGTTGTAGATTAAGACTCGATTTAAGAGAATTAAGAAAGAAGTCTGGTGGTTTCTTCGGATCGGGTGAATCAACCGGTTCAATCGGCGTTGTAACAATAAATATGCCACGTATCGCTTATTTATCCGCCAATAAAGAAGAATTTTATGCTCGTTTAACTAAATTAATGGATATCAGTGCTAGATCACTCAAAATTAAACGTGAATTCATAACTAAACTTCTCGATGCTGGATTATATCCATACACCAAGAGATATTTAGGAACATTTAAAAACCACTTCTCAACTAT
>Ga0172377_10002686_pt1 | contig 18217 bp, 17 predicted proteins | sample Pumphouse3metaG_FD_119749 | JGI IMG/M metagenome (GOLD analysis project Ga0172377, IMG submission 119749) | Leachate microbial communities from a municipal landfill in Southern Ontario, Canada - Pumphouse #3 metaG | ecosystem: Engineered > Solid waste > Landfill > Unclassified | place: Canada...
ATATAGCAAATGAAGACAAGAATGCGGTTGCCCCACGCATCTTCGCGGTGATCGAGCCACTTGAGAGCGAGGTAAGAAACGAGCATCAGGATAAACATTGCAAAACCATAAACTTCCGCTTCCACAGCGCTGAACCAGAATGTATCGCTGAAGGTAAGAAGGAAGCCGGCAGTCAGAGCCGCAGTAGCAAGAACAATCTTGCGGAATCCGACTGAAACCTTTGAAACAAGCTTATCGCTTTCGAGCACCTTGGCTAAAAAATCCCAGGCAAAGAGAGACGTAATGAACACGGTTGCCGCCGAGCTCACCACAGAAATGTAGTTCAACCGTTTCGCAATTTCGGATACGAACGGAAGGATGATGATCATCACGCGGGAGAGGAGCACAAAGAACGGCGTTCCAGGAGGGTGAGGAATACCGAGCGTATTTGCGCAAGCGACAAATTCACCGCAATCCCAGAAGCTCACCGTCGGCGCCATTGTCATTGCATAGACAACCAGGGCGACCAAGGCGGCAAAGCCGGCCACAATATATTTCAGCAGTTTTTCAGAGATGTTCTTCACTTGTTCTTCTCCTCAGAGCTTTCGCCTGGCGAAAGCATTCCTTTGTTTTTGACAAATAAATCAAGAATACCATTGATAAAGCGATAAGAATCTTCCGTGCTATATTTATTTGCAATCTGCACGGATTCTTCCATTGCCACTTTTACAGGAATATCCTTCTCATACAAAAGTTCCACGAGTGCAATTTGCAAGATAATGCGATCTAATTTAGCAATGCGGCCCAAGTCCCATCCGACAGAGCGTTCCTTGATAATGGAATCCAATTCTTCGCGGTGCTCTTGTACCAAATCAACTAGGGACATTCCATACCGCTTCATTGCCGGAGCAACTTCCATGCTATCAAGCACCCCATCTACACAATCGCCGACTGGGGATTTCGTAATCTCCATTGCATACAAAAGTTGCATCGCAAAAACGCGGGCAGGCCGTTGACTCACTGAACTCATTTGAGATCCTTATAGAGGTTGGCCATTTGCACGGCACCTTCCGCACAGTCAGAGCCTTTGTTCCCGCTCTTGAGTCCGGAACGCGACATAGCCTGTTCTACGTTGTCCGTAGTCAGTATTCCAAAAAGAACGGGAACATCTCCGGCACTAGCAAGAGAAGCGATACCACTCGTCACCGCATTCACCACGCAATCAAAATGCGGGGTCTCGCCGCGGATAACAGCGCCGAGCACGATAACTGCATCGAAAGACTTCATTTGTACAAACCGTTTTGCAACCCCCGGAAGTTCAAAAGCTCCCGGAACGTGAGCCACAGAGATGTCAGAAGCGGCAATTCCAAGAGCTTCCAGTTTGGAAACCGCACCCAAAAGGAGTTCCCTCGTTACCATTTCATTAAAATCGGCAACGGCAATCGCCACTTTCATTCCCTTGCCCGAAAGGCAAGACTTATACGTTTTGACTTCGTTCATCATTCGGGAATTCCTTTTTTAATGTTGAGATCGAGAATGTGCCCCATCTTTTTCTTCTTCGTTTCCAAATAAAAGAGATTCTCAGGAGTCGGCGGGATTTCAATGGGAACGCGTTCGACAATCTTAAGACCATAGCCTTCAATTCCCTTTACCTTAGAAGGATTATTCGTCAAAAGGCGCATTTCGCGCACGCCCAAATCCAGAAGAATTTGTGCACCAATACCGTATTCGCGGAGATCCGGCTTGAACCCGAGGCGACAGTTCGCTTCCACAGTATCCAAGCCTTCTTCTTGGAGTTCATAAGCGCGGAGCTTGTTGCAAAGTCCGATTCCCCGGCCTTCCTGGCCCCGCATATAAAGGAACACCCCGCCGTTCTTTCCAATGAACCGCATGGCGCTTTCGAGCTGAGCCCCGCAATCGCAGCGTTTAGAGCCAAAAATATCACCCGTGAGACATTCGCTGTGTACCCGCACATAGACGGGTTTTGAAAAATCGGGATCACCAGCAACCCAAGCCACATGTTCGCAGCCATCGGTCTTGTTGCGATATCCATACACGTGAAAATCGCCATACTTGGAAGGCACATGCGGAGCCGCAACGCGCTCCACGAATTTTTCCGTACGAAGGCGATAAGCGATGAGATCGCGAATGCTGATAAGCTTGAGGTTGTATTTCTTCGCCACTTCTTCAAGCTGCGGAAGACGCGCCATCGAGCCATCCTCGTTCATAATTTCAATAAGTGCCGCAGCGGGGCTAAGTCCTGCAAGCTTCGCCAAATCAACGGCAGCTTCCGTGTGGCCTGCACGGCGGAGAACGCCTTCTTCTTGCGCATACAAAGGAGAAACATGGCCTGGACGTCCGAACATCACCGGAGTCGAAGCGGGATCCGAAAGGGCTAAAATCGTCGCAGCGCGGTCATGCGCCGAAACACCCGTCGTGCAACCGTCAATCTTATCCACCATAATGGTGAACGGAGTGCCGAGCGCTGAAGTATTGTCTTCCGTCTGGCGGGTAAGCCCTAGTTCCTTGCAACGGGACTTCGGAAGCGGTGCGCACAAAACGCCGCGCCCTTCCTTGAGCATGAAATTCACCTTTTCGGGCGTAATCTTTTCTGCAGCGATGATAAAATCGCCTTCATTTTCGCGGTCCTCGTCATCGACCACGATCAAGAACTTCCCGTTCTTGAAATCTTCGATTGCTTCCTCTATCGTATTAAGCAAGTTCAGCGTTCCTTAAAAAATTTTCAACATATTTGCCGATCATATCCACTTCGACATTCACCAGCGTCCCCGGCACCCAAGTTCTGAGATTCGTCTTGGCAAGCGTTTCTGGAATGATCGCCACGCGGAGCCCGGTCTCAAACTTTTCCGCCACTGTGAGACTGATACCGTCCAAGGCCACGCTTCCCCGGCGGATGACATAGCGGCGAAGATCCGGAGGAAGTTCCAAATCCACTTCCACCCCGGTTTCCCTAGGAGCCACCGTCAAGACTTTCGCAACAGAATCCACATGACCCATCACAAAATGGCCACCCATAAGACCGTCCGGACGGCATGGAAGTTCCAAATTGACGAGAGTTCCCGGTTTGGCGTTAATAAATGAAGTGTTTACCAGAGTCTGATGCACTAAGCAAAAAGTTGCTTCATCCACAGAGGAAGATTCTACTGTCAAGCAGACGCCGTTATTCGCACAACTGTCTCCCACCTTCGAATTCTTAAAAAATTCTTCCGAGCGGACTTTCATTGTATAAGCATCGCCGCGCTTTTCTATAAAAGCGATTTTTCCTGCGGCTTGAATGATACCAGTAAACATAGTGGCTAAAATTTAGAAAAAAAAGCAATATGAGACAAAGCATCCTTCAGAAGTGCGATAAAGAAAGCTTTTTAAAGTCAAATTGTTTATTTTCGTTTACAATCAAAATCAAGAAAAATTCCCAACCTTCACCGCTCATCCCTACCGCAAATAGGAAAGAGAATCTATACTTCTTACCAACAGGAGAAAAAATGAAACGGATCAACCCGAGAAAAAGTCTAACCCTTTTTGCCTTATTTTTTGCAGCCCTCTGTTTTTTTGCTTGCACAAGCACGACAGAACCCGAAAAAACAGAATCATCTTCTTCTGGATTAGACAGATTCGAGCAAAGTTCCAATATTGAGATCACTACAAAAGCCGACTCAGAATTCGTCTACAATTACCAGGCCTTGTATTTTTTATACTACAATCAGGATTCCGAATTAGAAAATCCTCTTTATTACTTAAGCGACGTTTCGAAAAGTTCCTATGCCCAAAAAGAGTTCGCAGCCACGCGCTATATGTATAGCGAGATGTCCGATCTTTTCACACACTACTACACTCCTGCCTATTACGACTATATCATGTCTCAACTCACCGAATCAGAAAGCGTAACCGACATCGGCATGCTTGTCGATTCAACGCTTAAGGTAAAACTAGTCTATCCAAACGGATCCGCTAAAACCGCGGGAGTACAGAAGGGAGATTCCATCATTTCCGTAAACAACACAGTCATCAGCTCCTACGACAGCTATCAAAATCTCGTCGATCTCAGTACAGCAACGACATTTTCAATCGGTTTTCTCCGCGGAGACTCTTCATTTACAGCAACACTCTATAAAACAAGCCTACTGCTTCCAACAGTCTACCTGGATTCGTTGGAAGGCATTCCCGTCATCACCATTACAGAATTTACAGATTCCACATCCAACCCCAAGGGCACAATGGAAGAATTCCGGGACATCCTTGAAGAAACAAGCGGAGCCTCCTCTACCGTCCTCGATCTTCGCGGGAATCCGGGAGGATCCATCGACCATTGCGTCGGTATGGCCGAGATGCTCCTTTCTAAAGGAGATACCGCCATCATTATGGAATCTACAGACGCAGACACGATCAACATGGTCCAAAAGAAGGTTACAGAAGCAGAGATTGCATCCGAAAACGGAATCGGCTCCGGTCGCTATTACGTCGTCCTTCTTGATACAGGAAGCGCGAGCTGCGCAGAGATGTTTTCCGCCGCCATCACATCCAACTTGGAAGCTCCCGTCGTCGGTATGACCTCCTACGGCAAAGGCATCGGGCAATATTATATAGAAACTTATGCACAAGGCATCGCGGGGATTACATCGCTTCACATCTTTGATAAGGACGGAAAAAGTTACCACACTTACGGAATTCTCCCCGATTTTGAGATTGCAGATCCGGCGTCCGCAATGGAAAAAGCCGTTGAGCTCGCAAAAGAAGGCACCTATAGGCGCACTGCAGGTTACGGAACAACGGTACTTGACAATTGGACAGGAACAAAATGGCAAATGAAGCAAAGCAGCAAAAGCTCTCTCATCCCCTCAGTTCCCCACCACAGCATGTATAGAATCCTTAAGACAAAACCATCTTCTTCCTTTTTGAAATAGAAGAAGAAAACCTTCTATCTGCACGCTGCTGCCCCCTGTTTTATCCATAAATAAATATTTCAGGAGCAGTCTTTGGTGTTATAGGCTACATACAAATAGGCCTCGCCCTTGCGGGCGAGACCTTGGGTTTGGTTTGGGATTTCAATAATTGTTTAGCAAAAGGTATGCCAAAACAGATAAATCATCTCAAACCACTTTTTCCCGGCAAAAAATCAAACTACATCGGAAATTCCGGTTCAGAATATCGGGGGAAACCGCTAGGGCGGAACGCATCTTCCCTATTTTTATAATTGCGATCATCGCGCATCCCTTCCAACCGGCAAAAAAAGCGTCCTCTTGATGGACGCGCTCCTTTTCCCGGTTCGCAAGAATGGACAATCGGGCTTCTTCAGAAATATTCCGGACCCGTTTTTCCATGCTGATCTCCGATTCTTTTCTGTTCTGAAGTTTAACCTTTAAAGAAGAAGAGTCCGAAGCTTGCGCTAACGCAGCCCATAAAGCGACCAAAACGATAGGGGTTATTATCCTCACGCCCATATATTGAGCAAATTCTATGCCCGCGTTATAAACTTAGAACCGGAGGGAAACTCCCAATCTGACTTCATTCAAAATATAAGCATGAGAAGTCAATTCCGGGTGATTCTCAGGGAGATTAAAATATCGCTGAAAATGCGAACCAACGCTGAGATAAACGCCAAAGACATCCCCACGTACATCAGCGCGCAAACGGACCGACCCCTGTAAAAATTGTCGGCGATAATATTCTGTAACCCATAGAGCATCGCCTTCTCCAAAATCTTCAAAGTAACGCCAACTATCCCTATACAAAGAATAGGGAAAAAATAACCCCCCCAAAAAATCAAGAGAAAACATATCGGAGAAGTGCCATCCCATTTGGAAACGAGCCTCCGGTCCCAATTTTACGTTCCGCCCCAAATAATACCGCGGCCAAAGAGTGTCCGCTACAGGTGCCGCAGCCGAGTCCCTATGTGGTACATCTCCAAAGCCTTCACCGCCAGTGGAATCGGGCCTCACTATCTCCGAAAAATAAGCAGGAACGGAAGTATCGCCATCAAACCGCGCTCCAAGAGAAATATTCGTCCAAAAACCTCTAGTTGGCCGGTATTCCCAATACAGTCCGCTTTTTAAACGGACGCGCTTATTTTCGTTAACATATCCAAACCAAGACACCCCTGCCCGATAATCTTTTGCATAATAAAAGTCCCGCTCTCCAGAAATAGCGGCAGAAAGAACAACGCCATCCTTCTCGGAAATAAGAGCGTCCAAATTTCCTACAATGAGAAAACGCTCTCCTTGGACAGTATATTCCACACTTGGTGTAAATGCCCAGCGACTCGTATCAAAAACAGTCTCCTTTTCCCTAAAAAAGATATCGGAGGCAAAAGAAACCAATAAATATCTAGCGATTCCGCTTGTTCCGTGAAAACCGAGATCTGCCCCAAAAAAAAGGTACGTTTCTCCCGATTTTTCATTTGCCCCTGACGAATCACCATATTCATTATACTGAATTCCCACACCTTCCGCCCGGATTAAAAAATCCACGGACATCGGAGAGATCGAATCCTTGATTTGCAGAGCATCATAATAGGAATTCAATATTTTCCTTATTTCCGCATTATAATTTCCCTTATAGGAATAAGCCTCTTCGAGCAAGGCTATAGTGGAAGGAACATCACCGGCACTTTCCGCATCCAGCGCCTTTTCAAATAAAGAATCCTGTATGTCCGCAAAAAGCGGGCACACAAAAAATAAACAAAATAGAAGAGCACCCGCCCGCATCAACTAAAAATTGGGGTCGCCATACTCAGAAGGAGGAGGCGCTTGCATCTCCCGTCCCGGATCAAACCGCCTATCGTCTTGGCGCTGCCAATCGCGTTCGGGGTTGCGAGGAGATGATTGATTGAACGAGGAATTTTCGTCATTGCGGAATCTCTGGTTCCGATCTTTTAAAATTTCCTCGCGAACAGAAGCCTTCTCTTGAGAGGAACTTTGGCGCAAACGCGCAAGGATTTCTTCACGGGCTTCCCTACGTTCCGCTATTTTCCGTTCCCAAGAGGAATTTTCGACATTCGAAGAAGCGCCACCCGGGCCGACCGGCTCTTCAACAGGACTTGAGACCTGTGATTCGGGTATAGCAGGAAGAGGCGCAGCGGCTCCGAGCGCAGCGGCTAGCAAAACGGCAGATGTAAAGATCGTCTTGTTCATACCGATTTACCTTGCAAAAACTATGCCACAATACCTAACCCGAAAAGGTCTATCTTAAAAGTAATTAAAAAGAATCCTACTTTTTATTCATAGCTAGAAAAATCAGTTCTTCGCATCGGTTTTATTAAGATACCCCTTTCTATAAGGGTCTCTTTTCATCTCTAAGCGTCGCATAATATCGCGGAGAACCTTGCGATCAATTCCGAGAATAGTCGCTGCTAGCGTTAAATTACCCGTTGCATCGCGAAGCGCAGCGTCAATGACAAATCGATCCGAAATTTCACGAGATTCCTTGAGCGTCCTCGGAGAAATTTTAGCCTGTTCCTGAAGTTTATCAAGCCCCAAATCCTTAGGCTGGACAATTCCGCGATCTGCTTGAATGAGGGCTTTCTGAATCCGATTTTCTAGTTCGCGGACGTTGCCAGGCCAAGAATAACCGAGAATAGCCTTTTCCGCAGCACGTGAAAGGCAGAACTTACCCCTACCATACTCTGCACCATAGCGCTTCAAGAAATCCTCAGCAAGAAGAATCGAATCCTGAGCGCGTTCGCGAAGCGGCGGAATCGAAATCGGCATTACTTGAATGCGAAAATAAAGATCTTCGCGGAAAAGCTTCGCTTTTACAGCTTCTTCCAAATTTACATGCGTCGCAGAAATAATCCTCACATTCACAGGAATTTCCCGGTTGTCGCCTACACGAGTTATATGCTTTTCTTGCAACACGCGGAGAAGCTTCACCTGCATATTCATCGGAAGTTCTCCAATTTCATCGAGAAAAAGCGTCCCACCTTCTGCTTCTTCGAACACGCCCTTGCGCGTATCGATAGCTCCGGTAAAAGAACCCTTCACATGCCCAAAGAGAATAGATTCGATCAAATTTTCTGGAATCGCGCCGCAGTTGATCGCTACAAAAGGCTTATCCGCACGCGGGCCCTGACTATGCAGCCATCGGGCAAAGACTTCCTTACCCGTACCCGTTTCACCGCGGATAATCACCGGCACAGGAAGCGAAATGAGCTTTTGTGCCATCGAAACCAATTTGGCCATTGCTCCAGAAGCATACACCATAGACCCCTTGCGCGTTACTCCGCGGAGAACGTTCAAGGACTCTTTGTCCGCTTGGCGGTCGTATGCAGAATAAGCAATTTTTTCACAAACCGAGACGAACTTATCAAAAAGCTTACTGTCATCTTCAGTAAAAGGCTCTATGCGGGATTCTCGTTGCAGATAAAGGAAACCAGAAACAATATCCATATTAGGCGTCCGGAACGGCGCCACCATGATACTCGTTAGTTTATTCTGAAGAATAGATTTGGAAACGTCCGTTTCCGTATTAAAAAGCTGATTCCATAAAATAGCTTTTTTTTCTTCACGGGCTCTCCGCACGGCAGAAGAAGATATGGAGACGGAAGTCGGAAAAGACACCCGCAGAGAATCGGAAGTTCCATCGCCAGGAAGTTCCAAAACAACAGCATCCGCGCCCAGAACTTGACTTGCAACTTTAGCAATAATGGGAAGCAACTCTTGAGGGGTGGATTCATCGAGAAGCTGGGCAAGAGCGTCCAAAAGTTCAGAGGCGGCTTGCATTGATTCCTGATTCATTTAATCTCCTTTCTTTCTTCGTCTTCAGAAAGAGAATCTTCATCCGAAATAATTCCCATAATAGAACCAGAGGCCTTTTCGGAATTTACCGAACGAGGCTCTTCTTCCATTTGCAAATGACGAGAAGATTCGAGCATTGATTTACCGACATCTTCTACTTGGGGTTGATCATTTATCAGGAATATAACCACTAAAACAGAAACGATGAGGACTAAACCGAATAAACAAACTAACATCCATCGGGCAAAGCGGTCTCGAACGAAACTTTTTGTACCGCAACGTTTTCCAAAAGGAAACTCTTCTGGTGAAGCGTCGATCCTAGTCTCTCTTTCCACAATTTTCGACTTCAGTTCTGCCTTCCAAAATTCCTGTTCTTCGAGATCCTTTTCAGCTTGTTCCGAAGCGATGCATTTCTCCGCAATTTCAAGGCGTTCGTCCAATTCCTCAAAATCTTCAAAACGGTTTTCAGGCAAGCGCCTCAAAAGACCTTGCCACAGAGGATCCAACGCATTTAGCACTTCAGGTCTCAACCGGCCTTTTCCATGCAAAAGAAGGGTCACATCTAAGGATTCCACCTTAAAAACAGAAGTTTCTATCGCTTCAAAAGTCGAACCACCACACAATGGTTCACCAGTGAGCCAAAAATAAAGAACAGCCCCCAAGCTAAAAAGCTCACTCTTGGCAGAAGGGCCCGCACCTTGGAAACGCTCGGGAGCGGCAAAATGTGGGGTTCCCATTCCCTTGATTCCACAATCAACAAGGTAAGGACTTGAATAATCCTTGATGAGCACATTTTCAGGACTCAAATCACCATGGAAAGAACCTGCCGCATAAAGAGCAGAAACGGAAACCGTAATTTCGCGAAGCAAGCGGACCGCTACCAAAGGAGGCATCGGAGACATATCCAAAGAAGAAACGCTCCTGATATATTCGCTTATCGTAAAAGGACGGCCCTTAAAAAGATCCGCCCCGAAAAGTTTCACAACATTCGGAAATTGATGCGAAGAAAAAAAAGAGAGGAGATCCGCATTTAACGGGCGTATTTCTTTATACGACTTAAGGGCAACCAAAATATTCCCATCAAGTTTTGCCCTGTAAACTACGGCTTCGCCACCGGATTGAATTTTGTGGCATTCAGAAATCCGGCCTAGCAAAGAAGTCACTTTCCCTCCTCGAGGACCCGATTCTTTAAACTATCTTCAGCAACCTTGGTCCAATATTTCAAGTGACGGTTCTTGGGAAATTGGATTACACCCATTGACCAGATGTCCCACGCATCTTCGATCTGACCCGCTTCCCAATACAAATTTCCAAGGTTGGAATATGCCGGAGCAAAATCGGGATACTCGGAAAGTATGCGGATAAAAATAGCTTTGGCCTCATCCACTTCCCCCATGCCTTGCAGAACCAAAGCCTTCAAATTAAAACTAAAAGCATTCGAACTATCAAGAGCAATAGATTCATCAAGAATTCCGAGCACCTTCGCTTGGGGATCTTTTGCTATCGTAGCTCGCGCTAAATAAAAAAGCACGGTGGAATGCATTTTTTTCGCAGCCGAATTATCAATCTTTGAAAGGATCCTAAATTCAGATTCCGCCTTAGTCCACAAATCCAAGGAGCGCTGATTGATTTTCTCTGCAGCTTCCGCCTTGCCGAAATAAGAAAGAGCAAGCCCATAACGGGCATCCCTATCCGCCGGCGACTCATCCAAAGCTTCTGCGAACTTTTTGATGGCCCTGTCAAAATCCCCTACGCGAAGAGCTTCATTTCCCAATCTTTCAGAAGACTTTCCGCAAGACACAAAAAACAACGCGCACGCAAGGAGCGGAATCATTTTGCGGACCAAGATTAAAAATTTTTGTGCCATTCACTTAATCCCAAACCAGCGAATCCCATCAGATCGGCATCGATTTTTCATTAAAATAGTATATTTGTTTCCACAAAATAATTTCACGGAGTGAAAAATGTCAAAGGTTTTGATTATCGGTGCCGGTGGGGTTTCCAATGTAGTCGTGCGCAAATGCGCTCAAAATAGCAAAGTCTACTCGGAGATTCTCCTCGCAAGCCGCACGCAGTCCAAATGCGACGCCATCGCCAAGGATATCAAGAACATTCCGATTCATACGGCTTCCGTGAACGCAGATAATGCAAATGAAGTCGCGGCTCTCATCCGCGATTTTAAACCAGAACTTGTCATCAACGTTGCTCTCCCCTATCAAGACCTCTCTATTATGGACGGGTGCCTAGCCGAAGGCGTCCATTACCTTGATGCCGCTAACTACGAGCCAAAGGACAAAGCACATTTTGAGTATTCCTGGCAATGGGCCTATCACGACCGCTTCAAAAAAGCCGGAATCATGGCTCTTCTCGGTTCGGGATTCGATCCAGGCATGTCCAACGTTTACACGGCTTATGCAAAGAAGCATTACTTCGATAAAATCGATACACTTGACATCGTCGATTGCAACGCAGGCAACCACGGTCAAGCTTTTGCGACTAACTTCAACCCAGAAATCAACATCCGCGAAGTCACACAAAAGGGAAAATTCTATAAGGACGGCGCATTCCACGAAATTCCACCGATGTCCGAGCACAAGAGCGTAGATTACCCGAGTGTAGGTCCGCGCGAAAGCTATCTGCTCTTCCATGAAGAACTCGAATCTCTTGTCAAGCACATTCCCGAAATCAAGCAAGCCAAATTCTGGATGACTTTCGGACAGGAATACCTGACCCATCTCAGAGTCCTTCAAGACGTGGGTATGACCCGCATCGATCCTGTAAATTTCAAGGGGCAGGAAATCATTCCTCTTGAATTTTTGAAGGCTCTTCTCCCAGAACCGGGTTCTCTCGGCTCGCATTACACGGGCAAAACCTGCATTGGCTGCCAACTCACCGGGACGAAAGACGGAGAACCGAATACTTATTTTGTATACAACGTCTGCGATCATGCTGAATGCTACAAAGAAGTCAAGGCTCAAGCAGTCAGTTACACTACCGGCGTTCCTGTTATGCTCGGCGGAGCGATGATTCTTACCGGGACCTGGAAAGGCGAAGGTGTTTTCAATATGGAAGAATTCGACCCGGATCCGTTCATGGCGGAAATCGGCAAATGGGGACTTCCTTGGCAGGAAATTTTCGGGCAGAAACTCGTCTAATTTCAAATCAATTACTAAAAAGCACTGCGTTCTCTTACGCAGTGTTTTTTTGTTCGTCCAGCAATCCCAACATTGACTAAAAGGATGCAGCCCTCCCCTCACATAGTTCCCTTCGGGGCCGTCTCTTCCGAGACGGGCCGCTTGCGCTTGACATTCGCTACCGCTCATCGCGCACGCGTCGAACCCTCTCCGATGTTTCGATCTTTTTCCCTTTTTGCATAAAAAAGCACCCCATTCGGGGTGCTTTTTTATGCAAAGGAGAGAGAGGGATTCGAACCCTCGGTCCCCGTGAGGAGACTACGGTTTTCGAGACCGTCCCGATCGACCAGACTCTGGCATCTCTCCGGGCAAGCCCTAATGTAGCAAAATTTTCCCTTTTTTGTACACATTCCAAAAAATAGCCCGACCATATACAGTTTATATAGTCTTTGGAAAAAGGCGCTAAATTTCTATATTGCGCCACCAAACAAGCCGTTTTCTAAAAATTACGAATTGTTTATTTATAAAAAACTAAAGGACGGCCCAGAATGGCAAACGAAAACAAAGAAGAAGACAATACACAAGAATTTTCCGAAAGTCTTAAATTCAGCGATTTGGGACTTTCTCCTGAAGTCCTCGAAGGTGTAAGCCGCGCCGGATACGAAACGCCATCCCCGATTCAAGCAAAAGCCATTCCCATCCTCCTCCGCGGCGAAAACTTGCTCGGCACCGCACAAACCGGGACTGGAAAAACGGCAGCATTTACTCTTCCGCTTCTCTCCCGACTGGATTTTAATAAGAACGAAACTTCTATGTTAGTGCTTTCTCCGACCCGAGAACTCGCTGTCCAAGTCGCTGAAGCCGTCCAGCATTTTGCAGTGGCTATGCAGCACGTGCACATAGTCCCGGTCTACGGCGGGCAAGACATCGGTGTACAATTTCGTGCTCTCAAGCGCACTCCGCAAATTATTGTCGCCACCCCGGGTCGTCTAATCGACCATTTGGAGCGCGGTTCAATAAATCTTTCCCATATTCAAGCAGTCGTACTAGACGAAGCCGATGAAATGCTCGATATGGGATTTATGGAAGACGTAGAAAAGATTCTTTCCAAAATTCCAGAAACAGCTCAGCGCGGGCTCTTTAGCGCAACAATGCCCGTATCCGTCAAAAAAATCATCGACCACCATCTCGGCAATTATTCAGAAGCTTGCATTGCGGCCAAGACGGCTACTGTCGACAAAGTACGTCAGCGTTATCTCACTGTGCATTCCGAACAAAAAATGGAAGCTTTGGCTCGTGTACTCGAAGGTGAGCCCTATGACGGAGTCCTCATATTTGTCCGAACCAAACAAGAGACTTCGGAGATCGCCGAGCGCTTAGAAGCCCGGGGATTCAATGCGGCTCCTCTCAGCGGAGATTTAGCCCAAGCTATGCGCGAACGAACCGTGAACCGGCTAAAGACAGGCAAAATCGATGTCGTCGTCGCAACGGATGTCGCAGCACGCGGACTTGATGTAGACCGCATCTCGCATGTCATCAACTACGATATTCCATACGATACGGAATCCTACGTGCACCGCATCGGACGTACTGCTCGTGCCGGTCGCGAAGGGAATGCAATTCTATTCATCACTCCGCGCGAACGCCGTATGCTGAAAATGATTGAACGCGCTACCCGCAAGCCTATTGAACCCATGGAAATCCCCTCAGGCGATCAAATCAGCGAGCACCGCGTTTCCGCCTTCAAGCAAAAAATTCTCGACACAATCGAAAAAGGCGGCCTTGAAGAATTCCGCAATCTGGTAGAATCCCTCGCCGAAGAGAAGGAATTTACTCCACTCGACATCGCTGCAGCGGTGACATTGCTCGCGCAAGCAGGCCAGCCTCTCTTCCCTGAAATGAAAGACATCTCTGCAATCCCCGACCGCGAAGACCGCAGAAGCAAGTTCAACGGTCGCGAAGATTCTTTTGGAGTGGGAGAACGCTCCCGTGCACCGCGCAAGGAAAACGATAACGGAATCGAAGAAGGCTTTTCCCGCTACTATATGGGCGTCGGGCGCTTCCAGCACGTCTCTCCGCGAGACATTGTCGGCGCCATCGCCGGCGAATCAGGAATTTCCTCTTCTGAAATCGGACGAATCAAGCTTTTCGACCGTTTCAGCACAGTGGAACTCCCGCAAGACATCGCTCCAGAAATTCTCCACATTCTCGAAGAGATGCAAGTCCGCGGTAATCCGTCGAGATTCCGTTTGATGACCGATGACAAGCCCCTCCCTGAAGAAAGCTCTGGCAGTTCCCATTTCGGATCTAAGCGTCGCGAAGGCGGACGCCCTTTTCGCGACCGTCCCTTCAGCGAACGCGGCGATAGACCATTCCACAAAACACGCCGTTTCGGTCGTCACTAATAAAGGGAACCTAGCAAGAATCGCTCGCTTAGGGATCATGGAATCTAAGGCGCCCATAAATAGTTCTCGGAATGAAAGAGACTATCAAGAGTTCCTCTTTCCTACACCGAAGCTGCGGAGACATTCAAAAGATCTAACGCAAATACTTTGGAGTTTGCTCCTTAGTACCAAGCTCCCCCAACATTTCCTCAAAACCAAGGGAATGATGAGAGTATCAATTGCTAACACAAACGCATTGTAGCAGGCCTGATTGCGTACACTCCGCCGAGTTGCACTCAATTTGAACGCCACTAGCAACTTTGAGAAATAATGCCGACAAGGCAATATTTCCTTTCACTCTTTTCGGGATAGCAACAGGACCATTTTCACCCGCGAATGCACGGCAGCATTTTTTGCCACCGATAAATTTTTTAGGGGAAATTTCGTACAAATTAAAACAAATTTGCCCGAGCTCTTTGCTCTAAGAACAAATTAACAAGGGCAAGTGCAGCCATACTTTCTACAATGACAGGAGCGCGGAGAGCAACGCATGGATCATGGCGTCCCCGGGCGGACAAAGTCCCATTCTCATGGTCCTTCCCCGCCGTTTTCTGTTCTTTTGCAATCGTTGCCGTCGGCTTGAACGCCAAACGGCAATGAATCGTTTCCCCATCGGTAATACCGCCAAGCGACCCGCCGGCATTGTTCGTCACCGTATGGTACTCTCCACTTTCAAAGCGTATTATGTCATTATGCGCACTCCCACGCATCTTGGCGGCTTCAAATCCCCGCCCGATTTCAAAGCCCTTGCACGCAGGAATACTCAAAAGGGCCGATCCCAATACAGCCTGCAATTTATCAAACACAGGTTCTCCAACACCTACAGGCGGCCTTCGAATATCTAGTGCGAGAACAGCTCCCACAGAATCATTGTCCGCAATAGCAGTTTTTACAACTTCTGCCATCTTAACGCTTGCCACGGGATCCGGACAGCGGACGGGAGAGGCCTCGATCATTTCCAAGGTCACCTTGGATGCATCAATAGAGGCAGATTCATGTCCGATACTTTCGACCCAGCTTAAAATATCCGTTCCGCAAGCAAGCTTCAAAATTTTTCCGGCAATAACACCGGCAGAAACACGTGCGAGAGTCTCTCTCGCCGAAGCGCGGCCTCCGCCGCGGTAATCCCTAAAACCATACTTTAAATCATAAGTCAAATCAGCATGCCCCGGACGATACCAGTTCATCATTTCGGAATAATCTCCGGAATGCTGATTTTCATTCATCGCCATAAGAGCAATCGGTGTTCCTGTTGTTTTCCCTTCAAAGACACCCGAAAGGATCAGTATCCTATCCAACTCCTTGCGGGGAGTTACCAAAGCATTTTGGCCTGGACGTCGCCTGTCCAATGCGTCTTGTATTTCTTCTGCACGGATGGGCAGGCCTGCAGGGCATCCATCGATTACAGCCCCCACTGCCACACCGTGTGACTCTCCGAACGTAGCGACTGAAAAAAGCTTACCAAAAATGCTGGACATATCCTAAAAATATAACAATCCATCCATGAAACGCTCTCTTTTATGGTGCCTTTTGTCGTTTTTTATCTTTTTGTTTACTATGTTTGGAAACGGTGTCTAGGGACATGAAGCTATGAAAAAGTTTTTTATCTCAATCTTAACCGTATTCATTGCACACTCGTGGGCACAGACCACAAGTGGTTTTGCAGACATCAATTTCGGGCTTGACCGCGAAAGCGTAATTGAAGACATCATGAAACTCGGTTATGATCCTCTTGGAGCTTCCGATGGAGGAGACCGGGTAGTCATTCCCGTATATATGATGGCCGATCTCCCTGTGCAGGTTGACTTTCTATTCAATAAAAATGACAAATTCTATGCTTTTGAAATCCGCACAGGCCGTATGGAAGCAGACCGCCTTCCGAAAGTTTTTGAAGCTCTCGACTATATGTCCGATCAATTCGCATTAAAATACGGGAACAAAATAAAAGTAACAGAATTGCAAGAAGCGGATATCAAACCAGGTGTGCATAATCTTTATAAGCAATGGATCTCGCACAAGACGCTCAATATCTATACAGCGGTCATATTTAAAGACGGTCGCTATTATACAATCGGATCCGTTACCAACCGCAATCTCGCCAAAGAACCACAAAAGTCTACAACAAAAACTTCAAGCAAGCATTCTTTTTATTGATTTTTTTCTGTAGAAGACCAAGGTTTTGCAGGAAGCGTTTGTGCAAATCCCGCAAGATCGATCATATCCCGCAATTCTATTTCATCATAATAAGGAAGCATCCCTCGGGTGGAATCACCAAAATTCATCTGATGCCAAAACGTGGGCATATCATATTTAGCCCGGGTTCCAATATAGGCAGGATGCCGCATATCCTGAGAAACATTCATCCTACGCCCATCATCGCCATGGCACGGCATACAATTTCTCATAAATAATCCTTCGCCGCGTTCAATGTCCGCCCCCTTTATCGTTCCATTAGAATCCAAAAGATGATAGACGAGATAAGCCATTCTTTTATCTTCACGAGTAAGCGTATCCCCGGGAGAACCGGGTACAGGAGCTTCAATCCCAAAACAAAGATCGAAGCAAAGAATCCCCGCATAGCACAGAGGGAAAAGAAACAAAGCTCGCATCCAAAAAGATTTGCGATTCATATTTTCAAAATAGATTTATATTAACCCCCGTTGCAAACAATGACGTTTCCATTCATTGAAAGTTCTCTTTCTTTTGTCGATTTCAGCGGAAGATGGGTATTTTCCCCTGATAGAGCCGAAGCCTGCGTTCCCGCTTGTGGTTTCCATTTTCACTTTAAAGGAAGCTCTGCTTATGCAAAGATTAAAGGCAAAGCACGGTGGAAGCTAATCATTGACGGCACTAGAGAAAGCGAACTCAATACTGAAGAAGAAGGGTACTATGGCCTAGCCTCTGGGCTAACTTTCGGCGAGCACTATGTTGAACTGTGGAAGAAGACGGAATCGCAAGAAAGTCCCGTTACATTATTCTCGACAGGTTCAAAAGACGGGCAACTTTCTAAAGTCAAAAGTTCGGAATTTTTTCCTCTCAAAATTGAATTCATAGGCGATTCTTACACCGTAGGTTATGGGAATGAAGCAAAGAACCCCTACGAAGGAGACCCATTTTCAACAACTGACGCCACCCAAAGCTACGCCTTCCTAGCAGCAAAAGAACTGAGAGCCGATTTTCAAGTTAACGCATACAGCGGCAAGGGAATTGTCAAAAATTTCGAAGGGAATGATCCGCATTGGACTATTCGAGAATTGTATCGTTATTCGCTAGGGAGCCTCGCCCCGCAAGGGAAAATGTCCGTCTGGGACCTAAATTGCTGGCATCCGGACGTGATCTGCATATTTGCAGGCATCAATGACTTTCAAGGAGAAGGCCCACACCCCACTCCCGAAAAATTTGACTTCGCCTATAAGTCCTTTCTTGAAACGCTTAGAATGGCGCACCACCAGCCCAAGTTCATCCTTATCTCCACGCGGATCTACCCCGATGACCTACTTTCAGAACGCATAGAGGCTATCACCGAAAAAGAGCTTTCGGAAGGGCTTTCCGGTTTTTCCCACCTATTTATGAACACCGACGAAAACTCGGGATTATGCTTTCATCCTGGGTTAAACAGGCACAAAAAGATGGCGAGAATTCTTTTGGACGAAATAAAAAAAATATCCCTGTGAAATTTTCCTATAATTTGCCCTCATTTTTTTTGTAAATAAAATCAAAACAATTCCTTTTAATATATTTTGCAGATAAGATGAAGACTCTTTGGTTAAAAGTCGCTTCAATGTTCAGGTTGAACCTGATGATCGCAGTTTTACTGTCGGTGACAGTGATCGCGTTTCTCTGGTATCGCTATGGCATGGACGATATTTATGCCATCAACCCAGCCACTTATCCTTACATCGTAGTCCAA
>Ga0172377_10002689_pt1 | contig 18215 bp, 10 predicted proteins | sample Pumphouse3metaG_FD_119749 | JGI IMG/M metagenome (GOLD analysis project Ga0172377, IMG submission 119749) | Leachate microbial communities from a municipal landfill in Southern Ontario, Canada - Pumphouse #3 metaG | ecosystem: Engineered > Solid waste > Landfill > Unclassified | place: Canada...
CGGACATGAAATCGTCCATAATAACAGCTGGCGCAAGCCGAATCAGGCCGAGATTCCTTCGAAATATTTCCATCCGGGAGAAAATGTTCTGGCCATCGTTTACCAGAATGTCCGCAGCAGTGGGGGGGTGCTGGGAGAGCTTTTTATCAAAGACGTTGATGGTAAAATTATACGAATTAACACAGACGGGAAGTTTAAATCACTAGTAGTAAAGAAAATCGGAACCTCGGACTGGATGCTGCCGGGTTTTGATGACAAAAGCTGGGAACCGGTCGTAACACTTGATCCTCCACCCGGAGCTCCGTGGAAACACCGTATCCGTTATATTGATTACGCAGTTCAAGCTCGCCCCCTGGAGTTGCATTTGGAAGGAGATCAAGTAAAAGCGGGAAAACGATCTCCACTTATACTCAAATTTATCGGCGAGACATTGCCGAAATCCCTGCCTCTCGATGTGACGTTAACTGACTGTGACGGCATTTGTCGATGGCGCGAACATTGCGTAATCTCAACCTCCGGAATCCACAAAAGTGATACGCAACATTGGGAAGCCAGATGTGAATGGCTTGCTCCCCGCTTCCTACCGACCGGCAGATACCATTTAACCCTGATACCTATGACGCTTCCGGGAAATGAATCTCAAGCTTTTCAATTGGATATTCTATTCCAGGCACAGCCTAAACCGGCTACGAAAATCCGTTTCGGAACAATGCGTACCCCTTCCGGAATGCAGTTCTGTCGGGATGGCAAACCATTCTATGCCGTCTGCGGTAATGTAAGTTGCTATGGTAGTCTTTCACAATTCTTCAGTGCAGCTCGCGTAAATGTACGCACGGTATACACTAACGGCTGGTGGACAGGAGAGCAGCAGTTTGACTTTGGCTGTTTTGACCGGGCCGTAGAGGCCTGTTATCGGTATAATCCAGATGCGTTGCTGCTAATTGATATTAACCTGGATATGCCGAAAGAGTGGTTTGTCCGTCACAAGGAAGAAATAACAGCCAATGAACATCGTACACTTTCCGGCGATCGTGTCATGTTTTCATTTGCTTCCCGGAAGGCACGTAAAGATTTAATCGAAGCCATGCGCCATGCAATCCAATATTGTGAAAATTCCAGATATTGCAACCGGATTATGGGGTACCGAATTACCGGCGGAGACACTACCGAATGGCTGGGGTGGCCGTGGAGTAAGCACTCATTGCCGGACTATTCAACGCCAGCACGGACAATGTTCCGTGAATACCTAAAAAAGCATTACCCCATTCTTTCTGCATCGACTCCGATTCCAACTACTGCGGAACGTCTGGCCGGAGATGGCAATGCGGTACTTCTTAACTCATCGGCACATTTGCCAGTTCTAGCATACAGCGATTTTTATAGTTTTATGATTGCGGATACATTGGCCGCACTCTGTCGTGAAGCCCGGAATATTGTCGGAGATACTAAAGTAATTGGCAGTTACTACGGCTATACATTCCATATTTCATCCGGTTACTATTCCCAGATGCGCGGTCATTATGCGCTGGAATATTTGCTGAATGCCGCAGCGGGATCTCTCAATTTTCTGATGTCTCCGCAATCCTACCGTGTGCGTCGTCCCGGCGATACTAGCGCGGATATGAAGCCCTTTCAATCGTTGAAAAACCATGGAATCATTTCCCTCATTGAGGATGATACTAGAACAAACAATGGGGTAATACAGGAACGCTTCACCGATTCGCAATATCAAGCGGTTAATCCGCAGCAAAGTCTCAATTTTTGCCGACGGAATTTTGGTATTGCACTTGCCAGACTTCAACCGATAATGATGTACAGCCTTGCAAGCACAGAAGACTTTGCGTTACCTGCGCTGGTTCCGGCACTCAACGCAATCGTGGAAAGTGGTCAGTTCGCCATTGATCATCATGTTACCCGTCATGCCGAAATTGCGGTAGTAGTCAGCGAGAAGTCACCGAAATACGTAGCAGCCTGCGGACTTTCTGACAAGTCACGCTACCGCCAGTACTATAGCGCAAACGGCAAACCGCATCGGGTACTGACAGGCGGATTACGGGTAGTTGGAGATTCAATCACCTGGCAATTGACCAATATTTCTCGTATGGGAGCCCCAGTGGATTATTTGCTGTTTGAGGATCTGGCGGACAATCCGGGAGATTACAAGCTCTACATGTTTCTGAATTGTTACGCGTATGACGACAAGCTTCTGGCTGCAGTAAAGAAACTGCAAACGCATCATACAACATTGTTCTGGTTGTATGCTCCAGGTTATTACCGTAACAATCGCAATGATTCAGCGAACATGAAAACTTTGACTGGTATTGAGCTGAAGGCTTTCGAACATCCGCAAATTCCGGCGTTGAAATTGTCTAGCAATCAAGTTATGGGAGTTACGACCGCGGCAATTGAGCCGTTGTTTTATGTTCCCCCTCAAAATAGTGTCAAAATGCTGGCCAATTATGTTGAAAGTGATCGTGTCGGTCTCGCGGAAACCACAATTGGCGACGCTCGGTCAGTATTTTGCGGCGCCTATAACCTTTCGACAGAATTTTTACGCAATTGGGCTCAAACGAGCGGAGTTTATTTATATGATAACAACCTCGATCCAATGGATGCAAATGCAGCATTTTATACGTTGCACGCCCGGACGCCCGGACAGAAAACAATCAATTTGCCGAAAACATCCGATGTCTTGGATGTTTTCTCCGGAAAAATTATTGCCCGTGGGGTTAGACAATTCAGTTTCAATGCTCCACTGCACAGTTCATGGTTATTTTACTATGGCAACGAGGCCGATGCACTAGCAGAGCTGTTACGAAAATGATAACAGGTAGCTCCATTAGCATACATTACTTTAAAGACTAGAGTCCTTTATGTTTTTTATACAAAACTTTAGTTTCAAAAAGTCGAGGTTGAATAGACATGAGTGAAAGATCAGAAACGCGCATCGCTACAGGTTGCTTGGAAAAATTACTTGGCATAGCAGTTCGTTTTTCAGCTAGCCAGAACCATTGGAATCTAAACAGAAAAACAATTACATGGCCAGAGATTCAGTCAATAAATGAGGTCTGAAAAAGAATGATGAAACAAGAACAACAGAAGAATAGGTCCGAAAAAATATCGGATTTTTTCGGACGTAACAACTTTATGAGACTAAATAATTACTTTTTTATTTTAAAAAAGGTCTTTATAGTCGGAATTAGTCTGGGGATGGTGTGTAGTATCGCTACGGCCACAGAGCCGAATCAGGTATTCAGTATAGAAATTCTACCTGGGGCTTCAGCCAAGTCTCCAGGTGCTTATAATTTGCCTTCCGGCTTGGAAAAATTGCCGGAGCTCTCGGCGAAAATTGTGCATTCCGGTATGATTGCCGGAATAAAAGTGAATAATGAGGCCCTGCCGCCGGTTTCCTATTTAACCATGAATCCGGATGTAACGGAATCCGCCGATATCATCATGAAAATGAACCATTGTGGAGTACGACTTTTTGAATGTTGTATGATGAGCCAGGATATGCTGCTTGAGCCGGGAAAATATGATTTCACAAAGATGGACCATACTGTCCGCCGTATTCTTCATTTAGCTTCGGACAGCTATGTGATTATAAATTTCCGGCTGGATAACAGTGTAGGAAAACTGCTTAAATATATGCCTAACGAGGGAATTGGTTATGCAACCGGGAAAGCCAATACGAGCGATCATCAGCAACAGCGGTTGATTGCACCTTCGATGGCTTCAGAACCGTTTAAGGCTGAAGTTCGACGTTATCTGAAGGCCATTGCGGAATATATTCGTAGTCAGCCTTGGAAAAACAAAGTTGCCGGGTTTCGGGTTTCTTACGGAGTCTATTCCGAATGGCACTATTTCGGCATGACGGAAGATATGCCGGATACCGGTAAGGCTATGACGAAAGCCTTTCGGCTTTTTCTGAAGCAGCATTATCATACCAATGCTGAACTTCAACGTGCCTGGCATCAACCGGATGTTACGTTAGAAACTGCACTGGTTCCCGGCAAAGCAGCTCGTACTGCGCACAAAGGCTATCTGCTCAATCCTGGAACGGCGGAACGTCAGCTGCTGGATTATTACTGTTGCCATCAGCAGGAGGTTGCTAATATGCTGTTGAGTATGGCAGGCACGTTAAAAGAAGAATTCCCTCACCGTTTGGTAGGAGCGTATTTCGGCTACATGATAGGCTCTATTTATCCGCAAGCGGGAAGCAATGCCGGTAGTACGGAACGAGTACTTCGTTCTCCGAATATCGATTTTATCAGTTCGCCCTATCCTTATCCTACACGGTTTCGTGGAGTGGGGCAGAGCGGAATGCCACGCAATATTCCGTTAACGGCAGCCAGGTATGGGAAATTAGCAATTTCAGAGGCTGACATTCGTACCAGTGTGGCTGTGGGTGATGGCAATCGCAAATTAATCAGCGCAAAAACGCCCGACGAGGAAACTGCTGTTGTACTTCGGGATTTCGCCAATATGTTTTTCAATCGCAGCGGTATTCAGTTTTACCATGTCTGGCACAAAGAAGGAGAACATTGCTGGTTTAACACTCCGGCAATGCTGGACTCGATCAAGAAAGGAATTGCCGTGTGGAAACAGTTGTACCAGGCTCATCCGCCGTTTTGTCCGAATGAAGCTGCTGTGGTTTGTAATTTTCGGGAAACTGGTTTAAATGGATTTCCAACTCGGAAGCAGCAGTGGGGATTGCATTACATGCTGATGGATTCCACGTTGCTGGCGATGTATGCATCAGGGTTTCCATTCGATCTAATGTCGCTGTGGGATTTTCTTACTTCAAAAAACAATTATAAGCTGGTGTTTTTTTTGAACGCTTTTACTCTTACACCGGAGGAACGTATCGCGCTTAAACGTAAACTTTCACCGACAAATCACGTTGTATGGGTTTATGCGCCGGGATTGGTGACGAAAGATAAATTTTCCGATCAGGCCATGAGTAAATTGACTGGATTAAAACTCAAACATGAAATTGGTCCATTCAAAATGGTTGTCAATCATGAAAAATACGGTAAGCTTTCTCTGAATATCGGGAAAAATGTACTTCAGGAAAACTTGCGGGTTTATTCCGAAGAACCTCAGGTTGAAGTAATATCGCATTATGCCGATAACAATAAGATTGCGTCTGTTCGCAAAAAACTGTCTGCCGGTGGCTCGGTCAGTTTTGCGGCAATCCCGATAACACGGGGTAAGCAGATTGCCGACTATTTTCAGGCGGCGGGGGTTCACCGCCTGACCGGACTGGGCCGGTTGGTACGTTACCAAAATCCGTATTTACTCTATTCGGTCGGTAACGGAGGTCATTGGAAAATTACCCTGCCGCATCGGGCCGTTAGCGCAACCGATTGTTTTACCGGCGAAGTCGTTGCCCGAAATACCGTGGTATTTTCCCTGGAAACCAAACATGCCAAAACCTGGCTGTTAAAAATCGACTGGTGAGTTTTTTGCAGATCAAAAAGGATCGTTTAACAGACGAAAGCCTCGTACATGGTATCCAGACAGTCTACGTGGACGTCAGTTTGTACAATTCGTTGGACTTGGTCGGTGTTTTATCACAAAAAAATAAAAAAATGGTTAGAACAACATTCTTTAGCCCAAATATTAGACTGGTTTGATTGCATCGAAACAATCCCAGTAAAAGCAAATGCTAGCACACGTCGTTGGTCAACCGAAACAACAGCCCGAGACCGGTTGTTTCTTCAACGTCTTGGAGTGATCAAAGAATAATGCACGTATTAGCCCACTTTCAGAATATTACATCAGCATACATTATTTTAAATAATGTCCCCATAACAAAGGCCTAAAACGTTAACCAATGGTTCTTTTTAGGCCCTTATTATGAAAGGAATCTACAATGAATATCAAATCGTTTTACCACTATGTCATTGATACTCCTTGGAAAATTTTCTAATAGCCCCAATCCTTTAGCGAATATTCAAATAACGTTCTATTTATAAAATCTGATATTTGCTGGGATTCCGTTTTTTATGTTTTTCAAGAGAAAAAGACGTTAATCATTTTTCAGTTTTTCTTTTTTTCAGTTTTTCCATCGGCATTTTTCTCATATCGTTTCAAGAACACGGCTATTTCACAGCCTACATTAGGTGTCGATACCACATAGATCCAGCCGTGGTGCTTTGCAATACAGCCATAAGCCATGGCCAGCCCCATGCCCGTGCCCTTTCCGGCTTCCTTTGTTGTAAAAAATGGATCAAACATCTTCTGTTGAACTTTTTCCGAAATTCCACAGCCATTATCTTTGATTCGGATACAGATAAAATTTTCAGATATTTCTTTCGTTTCCAAACGTTTTTCCCAACCAGGCATACTATCATTTGCAACTTCGGCACGCACCACGATCTTCTTCTCCTTCTCGCGTTTTTCCAGTGCGTCTTTGCTATTAATCAGCATATTCAAAAAAACCTGTTCCAGCTGCACAGAATCTCCGCGGATTAACATCGGCGTCGGATCCGTTAAAATTTTAAGCGTCACGTTCTTTGCTACCGGCTTGAATAATTTTGCGGTCTGTTCCAGGAGTTGCACGACATCCAGAACTTCGTCCCGGAACTTACCCTTTCGAGCAAACCCCAACAACTGCTCAATCAGCCCCGCGGCCCGATTCGATGCGATATCGATATTATCCAAAAGGGCTCTCGGCTCTCCTGTTATAATCCAATGATTCTGTAGCCCCTCTACATTGGCCTGGATACCATGCAACAAATTATTAAAATCATGCGCCACGCCACCAGCCAATTCGCCAATCGACTCCAACCGCTGCGAATGCATCATCTGCGCCTGGCGCTGCTGTTTGCGACGCTCCGCCTCTTTCTGTATTGTGATATCACGAATAATAACCACAGCTACTTCCTCCCCATCAATGCGGCCGGGAGACACACTAATATCTATATCCATTTTAGCGCGATTTGGTATAATCATTGAAAGATTATTTAATAACAGCGTAGGAACACCTGCATCCTCAAAATTCAGCTGATCCCAAATATTTTTCCACAGACAATTCTTACCATCCTCTTGGAAGAGAAAGCGTTCTAATACAAATCTTTTATCTTCGACCTGTTTACCAATGAGTTTCAGTGCCGCCGGATTTGCATTCAGAATATCGCAGCTTTCCGTTACAATGAAAATAGCATCACTGCTATTGTTAATAACCAACTGATAACGTTCCGCCCACTCGCGAATAGACTGTCGCATCGTATTTGCATTATGAAAATACCCAGCGAAATCAAGCACGAATCCCCATGTTTCCCGGTGTTCAACAGAAATGGGACGATTACACCACAAATAAAAATGCCCCACCAAGCTAAGCCACCCCATACAAAGCATGCGCATAAACCAGTTCCAGTCACCAACGAGTGCAATTGTGTAATTACCGCCGTGGAAGAAAGAATAGAAAACCATCACGGCTTCATTCAACACAATGAAGACCGAAAAACTTCCATACAAACAAACCCCATACGGCATATTAATATTGCGCAGACCCTGAAAACATACCGGCACTAGGATATAGATTAAAATATGAATACTGGTATTGATTAATAAGTTTAGATCAAATTGTCCGATACAAAAATTATTTGCAAAGACATTAAAATCTTGATAATAGCAGAAGTTTTCCTGGGTATAGTTACCAAAAACAATCCACATTAGAACAAAAAAGCTAAGGACGACCAAACAGATTCCCAATATAAAGCGATGTGCTTCCAGGGTGCCTTCCAGCTCATAAATCATAATCAGGATAAGCAGGAATGGCAGCCAGATCATTCCGTATCCCAAACCGCCAAACATTTGTTCTTGGACATTTGTTGCATAGAGCATTGGCATATCCGCCAGCATTCCAAAAACAAAATACATTCCAAGCAGCATATACAGCGGAGCACGGCCAAAGGCATGGCGATATACATGCAGAACGATTCCCATCAACGCCAGCGCCGTTAATTCCAAATAACTGAACAACAAATCCATCATGTATAAATGCCCCTGGTACAAAAAATATAAAAAGAATTATTTCTTTCAGATCAACGTTTTTCCGAAGCAGTGGATCTGCTTTTCCCTATTTTTTTCTGATTTAATTCTGCTTTACGCTTCATCATTGCTAGGCGAAGTTTCATATTTTTATCTTTTTCGTCTTTGCCATCCGGTTTTTTCAGCACTTTAGGCAGCGTTGCCTGGGGTTTCTTTTTCAGCGGGCTCTCTTCTTTTTTGAGAACGTGCAGTGAAGGATCTTTTAACAAATCGGACGACATCTTCCGTAAATCTGATGTTTTCTTTGCCAAATCAGATACTTCATTCAGCGCGGACTCATCGTTTATCAGGGGTTCACTTCCGGATGCCTGCTCCGCTATTTTTTTTACAAACAAGCATCTTTTCTCATTCTGTGCTACGCCCCCCGGCTCCATTTCATGATCCTTGTTCGGATTCTTGTTGAGAGACGCTGCCTGATTTTTCTTTTGTATCAACACTGCAAAAGCTTTTTTCATGGCATAAACAGCCACCGCTAGGCCTCCGGTAATAATTACGAGTGCAAACCAAGACAACACCCCTTGCCAGCCCGTATTATTCATCCCCATAATCAAACAATAAAACCAAAGAAGAACCATCATATTTATACGAATAAGATGATTTTTTGTCTGATTTGCATTTACATCAATTTGTTTTTTCCGATAGTCAAGAATTTGACGTTCTGCCTGCGTCTGCATAGTCCGCAATTTCTTTTCTGATTCTTTCTGCAGGAGCAGCAGATTTTCTTCAGCTTCTTTTAATTTTTCCTGTAGTTTCTGCAGTTCTTTTTCATCGGGCACCTGAATAACATTCAGCCCCTTCTTTTCGGCATCCCTTATGAGTGTTATAATTTTTTCTTCCTTTTCGTGAAGAGATCTCAACCGAATTTCGACCTGTTTCTGCTGAGATTCAAGCTTTATTGCTACTTTTTCTTCTTCTTGTACTGCCAGGTCTGCCTTTTTTTGCTGTTCTTCCAACTGAGTTATCCGAAGCGCAATCTCTTTCTGCATATCCACAATTTTAGCTTGATTCTGCGTATTTAGTTCAAGAAGTTCCTTCGAAACACATTCCAATTTCTGACGTTTTATTTCTGCTGTTTGGCACTCTAATGCCGCTTTTTTCAGCATCTCAGAAGCTTGTTTTTCTGCTTCTGACAATCTCTTTTTTTGTTCCGCTTGCAACTCGCTGTCCATCTTTGCAGTCGCTTTTTTCTTATAATCCAGAAGTTCTTGCTCGATGGCGATTTTTTTTGCCTGCTGCTGCTTCTCAATATCCCGTTCCGCCTCAAGAGCTCTTGCTTTCACCTGTTCATTTGCCTGTTGCTGCAACTCCGCGATATATTCTTTGCCCTTTGCGTCGGCATCCAATAAAATTTTATCGGCTTTCAGCTTTGCTGCTTCCAAAGCAAGCTCGCCCTCCTTCTTAGCCTGACGCCGTGCCGTCTCCAACAACTTGTCTATTTCAACAGACATCGCGCCATTGCCAGAATAAAAATCATCCGAAGATAAGCTTTCCACAGAATCTGCATATCCAGGCATCCCTGGAATAGCCCCCCCCGCAAAATGCGGCATTCTTCTCTTTCCACAACGCACACCATCCTTTCCAGCAAAATTCAAGGACGTCACCGACGTTGTTTCGCCCGCATTTGCTTTAACAGTATGCGTATTTATTTTTCCAGAATGGATATTAGACAAAACACCGGCGGCAATCGGACGAGCTACCTTTAATTTGCGCCCCCCGTTGGGTAATATCGGCAAGGATGCCGACACCGTATCCCCAGCATTACCTGAAGCCGAAGAATTAGAAAGCATTATATCCTGCCCATCAGCGCAATTCATACTAAGATTCTTTTCGCGACTTTCTGACTGCACAACCATCTTAATCTTACATTTGGGACAAGTCAATGACTCCATGGGGGCTTCTAAAGTTAGAACAGCCTGACACTGCGGACATTTATATGTTGTAGCCATCTTTTCCCTTTTCTATCCATTTGCAACGCTGCATTCTTTTCAAAACACGCTACATTTCAAAAACGAATATTAAATTAAACAGCGTTTCAAAGAAAAAGAGGCCTTCACACCATTCATTTCCACTTCCTGCATATCTTCCTTATCTCCCTTATCCAAATGCAAAGCAAGGGTTTCAGAACAGATATATTCTGTCTGATCGGCAATAGCCTCTTCTACTTCTTTCGTGCCTTTATAAACAACACTGATTCGGTCTGTTACTTCAAAATCAAGCTCTTTTCGCAAATTCTGCAATTTACTCACAACTTCACGAGCCCAGCCTTCACGAATTAATTCCGGGGTAAGGGCCGTATTTAACGCAACCGTAATATCACCCTCATTCGCAACCGTCATACCGTTGCGTTCTTCGCGCTCAATTAACACATCCTCAGCCCTTAAACAAAGTTCTGTGCCAGTCGACAATGTACAGCAAACACTTCCACCATTGCGAATATCCGCAACCTGACGACTCGTCAAAGCCGCAACTGCAGCACGGACATCCTTCATTTGACGGCCATATTTTGGGCCGAGTTTCTTTAGATTTGGCTTTGCACTTAACGTAACCAGCTCTTCTTCATCGGCACGTATGATAACAGCCTTCACATTCAATTCATCCGCAATTACCTGAGACATCGCATCTAAGTCTTTGCGCACTTCTTCCGATGCCGATACCAGAATCACCGATGCTAATGGCTGACGCACTTTCATGGATGTCTGCGAACGCAAATAACGCCCCAAAGACACCGCACTCATGGTGCGCGCCATACGAGCATTCAACGCACGATCCTGAATTCCCGCATCCACTTCCGGATAATCACATAAATGTACCGATTCCGGCATATTTTCCGTTCGCAAGTTGCGATAAATCGTCTCTGTAACAAAGGGAATAAAAGGACATGCCAACTTACAAAAGGTAACGAGCACATAATGCAAAGTCTGATAGGCTTCTGCTTTATCCGTATCGTTGCTGCTCTTCCAAAAACGACGACGGCTGCGGCGAATATACCAGTTTGTCAAATCTTCAATAAAGCCGGTGAAGCGATTGGCGGCCTTCTGTAAATCATAACCATCCAAGCTTTCGCGCAAGTCTTCAACCGTTGTTTCTAATCGAGACAGAATCCAGCGATCCAGCACATTCGACGGGTTTTTCGGTGGTTGGGCAATATTATCTTTGGGCTCCCAATGATCCACGCGGGCATACGTAACAAAAAAGCTGTAAGCATTCCAAAGCGGCAGCAAAACCGCGCGAAGCACTTCTTTCACAGAAGACTCGCTAAAACGAAAATCTTCCGCGCGAACAACGGGGGAAGTCAACATACAAAGTCGAACGGCATCAGCACCATACTTATGAATCACATTCATCGGATCCGGATAATTTTTCAGGCGTTTGGACATTTTTCTGCCATCTTCAGCCAGCACCAAGCCGTTCACCACAACATTGCGATAAGCCGGTTTATCAAAAAGCGCGGTTGAAATAACGACCAGCGTATAGAACCACCCGCGTGTCTGATCCAGTCCTTCTGCAATAAACTCGGCGGGAAAGTTTTTTTCCACTTTTTCTTTGTTCTCGAACGGATAGTGATGCTGCGCATACGGCATTGAGCCGCTCTCAAACCAGCAATCCAGTACTTCCGGTGTACGGCGATAACGTTTGCCGTCACGCACAATCTCGATCTTATCAATAAAATGCTTATGCAGATCGGTTACCTTCTGACCGGACAGTTTTTCAAGTTCCTCAACCGACCCGATGCAAATAATATCCGTATCATCTTCGATATTAATCCACAAAGGAATACAAGAGCCCCAAAAACGATTCCGGCTAATATTCCAATCTTTCGCATCCGCAAGCCAATTTTTAAAACGACGCTCCCCGACATATTCCGGCATCCAGTGGATCTGCTCATTGCTTTTCAGCAAGCGCTCGTGCATATCCTCCACTTTTACATACCATGCATCGATAGCACGATAAATTAACGGCGTATCCGTGCGCTCACAAAACGGATAGCTATGCATAATTGTTTCCTGCTTAATCAGCTTACCATTTTGTTTCAAATGCTTGATAATAGCCTTGTCGGCTTCTTTGCACTGAATTCCCTCATAATCAGGAACAGCCGAAGTAAATTTAGCATCGCTGTCCAGACCATCCACCAGTTCAATTCCCTCTTTGCGACAGATACGATAATCGTCTTCACCATAAGCTGGTGCGATATGCACAATACCGGTACCATCTTCGGTAGTAACATAATCATCATTCAGGAAACGGAATGCATTGGGACGTTCTTTTGCAAAATAGGGAAAGATAGGCTCATAACGACAGCCCTTCAAATCAGCGCCTTTTGCTTCGCCGATAATCGTATAATCCTTCGCCGATTTATAATACGCATGAATTCGTTTTTTCGCTATTAAATACGCATCGCTGCTATCACCATCTTTTACCAAACAATAATCGATATTTGGTCCAAGACAAACCGCTAAATTTTCAGGCAAAGTCCACGGCGTTGTCGTCCAGACAATCACATAAACAGTCATGCCTTTGGATCCGGGGATACGTTCCAGACCCTCAGTCACCTTCATACGAATTGTAACCGCGGGATCTTGAACATCTTTATAGTTGCTGTTTGCTTCAAAATTGGACAGCGGGGTATTCAATTTCCAGCTATATGGCATAATTCGATATGCTTTATAGATACGATTCTGCTTCCACAGCTGTTGGAAAACCCACCAAATGGTCTCCATAAATTTAGCATCCATCGTTTTATAACCGTGATCAAAATCAACCCAGCGCCCCATTCGCGTAACGGTTGTTTTCCATTCATGGACATACTTTGAAACCATCGAACGGCATTGTTCATTAAAAACATCCACACCGCGTTTCACAATTGCGGGTGCGCCGGCCAATCCCAAAGCATCCTGCGCCAGACTTTCAATCGGCAGCCCATGACAATCCCAGCCGAAGGTACGTTCCACATAGCGCCCGCGCATCGTCTGATAGCGTGGAATAACGTCTTTGATTGTACCGGCAAGAAGATGCCCATAATGTGGCAATCCTGTTGCAAACGGAGGACCATCATAAAATACATATGGTTTCGCGTCTTTCCGCTGTTCCAACGATTTTTCAAAAGTATTATTTGTCTGCCAGAAGTCAAGAACTTTTTCTTCTAAATCCGGCAATGACGCATTATTTTCTACAGGGTCAAACATGAACTACGATTCCTTTTCTATTCATTCATATATTTTTTTCATTCGCCAAAAGATATATTCTGTTCATTCTCACACAGCGGGCTATTTCACATCAAAGAGCTTCCCAGCGTTCTATTTTGCTGTACGGGATCCGCAATTTAACTTTTTCATCTTTTTCATTAACAGCGGTAGCCACCAAAACAGTTTCCTGTACCTCTAAGATACGTTCTACCTTAATCTCCATATCATTAAAAGTAACATTCCACGGACCGATCAAATCGCCATTTTCAGTTCTGGGCATTGCCAAAAAATAAGCTTCATTCCAAACGACTTTATCTGTTGCCGCTTTGATAACCGCTGCTGCCGCCGCCTTATCTTCGGGAATGTACTCTTTCGACATCAAATCACCATTGTTATTTTTCAGTTCTTTCGCTCTTTTTTTCTCTCTCTTTTTCTCTTCTTTATCGAGGCTTTTCCCAGCCTTCTGATCCCGTATTTCATCGGATGTTCGAAGCATAAACAGCAAAAAGAATGGATAGATAATCGGTAAAACGATCGCTAAAACGAGGGGGATCCAAAGGCTGCGGCGACGAGCACGCACGATCGAATACGTCCAACACAGCGACATCCCAAAAACAAGAATAAAAAAAACATACAAAAAGAATAGCCCAAAATCAAAATGAAGACCAATCTTATCAAATTTTTCCCAGCAATTTACCGTAATATCCTGTATCATCTTCGCGCATTTTTTTATAAATGCGATTTCATGCTCAAAGTTCATTCTGTTTTTACTCCTTCGTACCAATAATATATCGGCCGGCATACTTTTTCATATTACTCCGCGCTTCCCAGATGGCATAAATGACATACACCATTAATGCAATCCAAAAGGTCTGGATAAATGAAAAACGAGCGGGTATTAAAACACTATAAATTAAAGCCACAACATACGGCGGTATAATTCCATGTACCGCAATCGTAAAAGAATGACCGACTAAATGCAAAAGACCACGACGCATACTACTCAGTACAATCGCCAAAAGCATTGTATAAAATAGCATTGAGACGGCATATTCTGTCATTATGATCAACACAAACACCGGCGCCAAAACAAAACCAAAAGCCGGTAAAGACTTTAATAAAAACGCCGACGTTAACACTTTCGGCATCGTACCGGCTTTTTGAAATTCTTCTATTTTCAGAAACAGCTGTTCCGGTGTATCTCTTTTATCAATGCTATTTTCGCCCGAGCGGCCTTTTATTGTCTGCCAAAAAAAAGTCTCCGCATCACTGATTACAATTCCGCGCGATTGATCTCCAGCAATACTTAATGCCGGCATTTCTACTTTTTCGCCAGCACCGTATAGATCAATTCGGCCAAACGAAAAGAAGCCCGTCACATGCTCTGGAACCTTTTTTGTATGCAGCAGTTTGCCATTTTTGAAAGAAATATCACCCAAATGCCCGCTCGCAAAAACAATGACGTTTTTACTTTCTTGCACATAGTCGGAAAAATGCATCACAACACTCGTTGTCCCCGCGATAAAACCGCACAGAAACAGCATCAAAATCCCCTTGATCCAATTCTTCTTCGCACCTGCAACCAATACCCCACGCAATGGGCTTGTAAATAATGCCATAATAACGTGACGATACGACATCGTCTTTAAAAATTCATTTATTTGAACTTCATTCGCTATTTTTGGATTCTTAATTTCCTCCAAAACACAACTCCAGTCTATATCTAAATCAGGAATTCAACCGACGTTTTTCCTGCTTTTCGATCTTTTTCATTATAATATAATTTTTTTTCTGTTCCGTTTTTGACAAACGGTCATAGAACAACACACCATTCAAATGGTCTATTTCATGTTGGAAGCAGCGCCCCAGCAAACCGCCACATTCGATCTGAAAATTCTCGCCATCCAGGGTACTAGCCTGAATCACGACTTGTTCCGGACGCGTTACGGTTCCATCCACACCAGGAAGACTCAGGCAGCCCTCTGTTTCGGTGGCAACTTCTTCTGAAGAAGACACAATTTCAGGATTAATCAGCGCAATCGGCATTCGCGGTTCCAGCAGCAATTCTCCTGCTGTAGCCCCCGCGCGACTTGCGCCATCTTTCAAACACGTATGTAATACAATCATCCGCTTATTAATTCCAACCTGCGGTGCCGCTAATCCAACACCCACCATTTCACCTTTCAGCATCGTAACGATCATCCGCTCCGCTAGTTCGCGGATGTCTTTCGTTACGTTTTCAACTGGCGCCGAATTTTTCCGCAAAGCCGGATGGCCATTACATACCACGCGCATCTTTTGCGGTCCGCGCAATTGCTCTAAAATCTTAAGCATAAGGTCCTCTATTTTTTAATCCAGAATATATTCATTGTAATTTAAAGAATTTAATATCCCGACAGCCTTTTGGCAACTTTTCACATAGGCTTTTTTATACAAAGTGCAAAATTTGCCATTATGCAAAAAATTTAGACCCAATCTTATAATACAGACCTCTTTTTCAAAACACAAGATACAGAAAAGAATAAAAAGAAAAGAGACATTCCTCCCCCTCTAGCAAAGTTTATTTTTTTAGAAATATAATTTCAAAATTTTATACAAATAGCATGCAAATAATGAACAATTAGATACATGCACATAAAAACGCACGACTACGCGTCTTTGTAGACTCTCGAATAGGACAGCAGTGTTTTGTTAAAAAAATAGGATCCTTTTTGTTTTTCAGATGCTGCGAACCATTTGGGGGTGGGTAGCATAAAAAACATATAATATTTGTTGTTATACACTTACAAATAAATTTTTTGAAGTTTTTTTTCTTTCGGTTTGCGGCCATTTCACGAAGGATAAAGAGCTTCTCGTTTCAGAATAATACAACCGAAGATTGCAATAAAAAACTGGATTTTTTCAATTCATAAGACACGGGTTCTTTTAGAATATCTTTTTACATTCTATTCCCCCAAAAAAAGGCGCCACACATCCGGTTTTTACCAGACTTTTGGAGCATCGCATCTTATTTTTCTCGAACAACAACAAGTTCCGGAAAATCCGCATGGGACAATGCCTGCGGCTTTACAATATGCACGCGCACCTTTTGAATTTTATCATCAAAATTCAATGCGTATTCCGATATCTTCTCCGCGAGCGTCTCGATTAGCTGGTATTCCGACACATCCACAAGCTGCCGCAGTGCCTTGTACAACTTGCTGTAGTCTACCGTCTTCCTTAAATCGTCCGACAGCGCTGCTTCGTGAACATCCAAAAAAAGTGTCACCGTTAAAAGAATCGGCTGTTTTTTCACTCTTTCTTCTGGATTACAGCCAATAATACACGCACAACAAATATTTTTTATCGTTAATTCGTCTAATCCCACCATTTTCATGCTTTTATATCCTTCACGATCTCTCATTTTTCAAAAACAACTTTTCATCGCATTCATATTTATCATGCGATGAATAATACGGATACTTTTTCGCCAGCCATTCCGGAGCATTTCCCGGAAGGTATTTCCAGCGCTGATACATCCAAATATACTGCTCCGGATACTGACGGATCATATCCTCATTAGCCTTCAAGATTGCAACTGTTATTTCATAATCACTACCATACTCCGACAGTTTTTTCGGCAACGGCTTCAACAACAATTCAAACTTGCCTTCGGCATTTCGAATACACGCGCCCGTATAAAATGGCACATTCATTTTGCGCGCCAGCGTTGCCGGCATCACGCTTGTTGTCGCAGGGAGCCCAAAGAACGGCGCAAAAACGCCCGCATGCTTTGGGCTGATATTCTGATCAATCAGCATCCCCACCGTAAACGCATTTTTCAAAGTGCGGATACAGGCAACCCCTGCACCGGCCACCGGCAGTATTTTTAAGCCAAAGCGCGTGCGTGATCCCATCATTATTTTATTAAAATGCGCATTTTTTGAAGCCGCCGCCACCGCTGCGATCTTTTTATCCAGGAAAGAAAGCATATACAGCAACACTTCAAAATTTCCCAAATGTGGCAAGCACCACATACTAGGCTGATCTTTCGCGCAGATTGCATCCGGTAATTCCGGAATAATCACCCGTTTTTTCAATTGTTCCGGGTGCCGCAACAATACCATATAATCCAATCCAAACTCGATCATATAGCGAATATTCTGCTTCCGCAGTTCACGACGCTCTCTTTCCGATTTTTCAGGAAAAGCAACCGCTAAATTAGCATCCACAACTCGCACAATTGGACGCAATAGCCCGTTTGCCATTACACTCGCTGCAGAGACAAAAAAAGAACGCAACCAACTCGGCAAATTTGAACCGATAAATATCGAAAAATCAATCACCAAATTAATGGGAAAATAAATCCACTTTTCCTTCTTTTTCTTTTCATGCGCACTTTCGGGAAGGACTTCGAACATTCACTTACTCCAAATTTAAACAATCACCAAATTGAATCGCCGGCCGTTTTTCAAAAAACGACACTCCATCTTCCGCATCAACGGCACGTTTCGGCGACAGCTCAATCACCGCCGCCGGAGAACCATCATCATATCGCGGGAAGGTCCGCTCAGTCTGTTCATACCACGCAATCGCACGCTCCTGCATTGCTTTTCGGCAGCTCTCTGGCGAGTCTTCTCCCTCCGCGTTTTTGATCGGCGCAAACTGCTCGGCACGATTTCCTTCAAAGACCAGCGGATTCTTTGCCAGCGGCAATGCGTCAAACAAAAAAGACTCCAATTTAATCGCATTTGGTTTATCGGGTTTATGCTCAACGCCTTCAGCATCAACAAATGGCACCTTCTTCAAGGCCCGATGGAGCTTAAAATCCAACACGCCATTCGTCAAGCGCTCAATAAATTCACAATTCAATATATGGATTGCCGGACTTCCCGCACGATAACTCAATAGCTCGTTTTTATCCTGCTGATATAATAAATTTTCAGGCATATCGCTATACTCTACAATAATCATTTTATCATCCAGCATGCA
>Ga0172377_10002690_pt1 | contig 18214 bp, 10 predicted proteins | sample Pumphouse3metaG_FD_119749 | JGI IMG/M metagenome (GOLD analysis project Ga0172377, IMG submission 119749) | Leachate microbial communities from a municipal landfill in Southern Ontario, Canada - Pumphouse #3 metaG | ecosystem: Engineered > Solid waste > Landfill > Unclassified | place: Canada...
ATAATATATAAAGCCAATAAGAACAAAAAGAAATAAAAGAATCAGTGGAATTGGATATGACTGATTTATATTCTGAATTACTTCATAGGTGTAAATAAGATAATCTACGGCTATAAAGTTATATCTTTTACTGAATTCATCCCAGAATGGGAATTCTCCTATTAAACCGAATAGGGCAATAAATAATGTAATTGTTATTATGAAATAGGTAAATGTTTTGTCTATCCATGTTCCGCTTACTTTTTTAGGTATTAATAATAAATAGATACTGTAGAAAAGTATAAAATAAATTGCGGTTCCAAAATCAAAAAACAATCCTGTTGATATAATTTTAAATAATGAGATAACCGAAAAATCCATATTAGGGAAGGACCATATATAAATAGCCATTCTGGTAAAAAAGGATAAAATTATATATGTGATGATAAATGCAAACAGTAAAGAGAATCTGTTTTTAAATTTTTTTTCCATTATTCGAATTTTTATTATTCTGTCTTAAGAATTTATATGATTTTTTAGATCTCTATTTAGTGTCTGTCAATTTTATAATGGCTTCAAATATAAAGATAAAACATAAGACTTTTAAAGTAACTAAAACCAAGGATCGTATTTATGTAAATAAATGTTTTCATGACAAGCGTAACTAAGTAGTTGATTTTATATTTAAAGTTTATTTAAATATGTGAGGATAATATATTAAAATGGCATTAATTATTGAAAAAAAGACAGCAAAGGAAACAGCTCCGGCTGATATGTCTTTTATGAATCCTATTTTTTTATGATATTCGGGATGAATAAAATCACAGAGTTTTTCTACTGCCGTATTCATTCCCTCTGTGGCAAGAATCAGACCTATCATCGAAAACTGAATTATCCATTCTATTCTTGAGATTCCGAAAATAAATCCCAACGCTATAAATATCAAAAAAAGTGATGACTGCGCCATAATAGCGTGTTCGGTACGAATAAGTAGAAACATCCCTTTTATGGCAACTGTCATACTTTTTGATCTTTCGATAATAAAATCTATTAATGTTCTCATGAATTAAGTATTTTGAACTTTATATATTTTACATAAATTTTTTATGATAATATTCTCTTATTAAAAGATGAAACTTATGTATTTAAAAATGTCTTTTTTTTATTGACAATGCAAATATATATTCTAATTATGAAAAGAAATAGAATATTGATTTAAAATGCTAAAATTGATAAAAATGAGGATAGAAATATAGTTTTTAAAATATTATCATATATATTTAGTTCTACATCAATACTTAAATGTTATAGAAAAATTATTACCTAAATTCCTTGTGGATTTTAGGTAATAAATGTTATTATTGGTTAAATAGAATTTAGAATATTATTTAGATTTTTTATTTTGGGAAAATGGAATTATAAAGAAAATGAATAAGAAATATAAAAGTTCAGGACTAATAAAAGAAGAAGAAATTGCCAATAGTATTTCTCATGGCGTTGGAATTATCATAGCAATTGCTGTAGTAACGATTCTGGTTGTGTTTGGAGCTATATATGGTACAGTTTGGCATGTAGTAAGCTTTTCGGTGTTTGGTGCAAGTATGATTACATTATATATAGCATCCACCTTATTTCACGGTGCAACAAAACTACGGCTAAAATATAAATTAAACAGATTTGACCATTCTTCTATTTATCTGCTTATTGCAGGAACCTATACACCCATTGCCCTGGTAGCTCTTCATCATAACTGGATAGGGTGGTCATTGTTTGGACTGATATGGGTACTAGCTATAGTAGGAATTATCTATAAAATATGGTTTTATCAGTCTAAATGGACAAAACTTTCTACTCTCTTATATGTTATAATGGGATGGCTGATTGTAATTGCAATTGTTCCTATTATAAAAAATGTTCCAAATATATCCCTATGGTTTCTTCTTGCCGGAGCGTTAAGTTACAATGCAGGCGTTTTCTTTTTTGTCTATCATAAAATTCCGTTCTTCCATTTTATTTTCCATCTTTTCATCCTTGGTGGTTCAATTTGTCATTTTTTTGCATTTTTATATTTGATACCTTTTCCTTAACTGGGTTTGGAAGTTTTTTTGATTTTTTTTATTTAACATTCCTTGATTTTTTTTCTTTTTGTAATGTCCTTATAGATTGTTTTTTACATTAAATATTAAATAATTGTATTCTAATTTTTTAAATTTTATTAATGATTTCTTAACATTATTTAAAAATATATATTACATTAGCTCCGCGATTAAGAAATGAAGGCTTTTAATAGCTATAACCTTTTCTCTTGCAACCAATATCTGTTTTAAACTAATCTAAATTTATGAAAAGGATAGGGTATCATTTATTTGATATACTATCCTTTTTAGTAGTAGTTCGACTGGTAAAAAATTGTTGTCTCTGTGTTGAAAAATCCAAACACTATGTAATATATATTTATGAAGAGAAACTTGCTATGAGAAATCAGTATAGGACATAGTCATACAAATTTAATTATTTTTTGTCTTATGTTCTATAATATAGCTGTTACTAAAAAGTGGTGGTATTATATTTATATCCTGAATTTTTTCCTCTATGTTTACATTATTATCAATAACTCTGGACTTATTTTTACTTCTGTAATTATATATAGTTTGTAATGAACAACGAAGAAATTTAGCCATATACTTACTATCAATAATCCCAAGTTTAATTAAAGCAAAAATACGTAATTCAGTATTTAACTGATTATTAACTTTAAGTTCAAATTTTTCTTCAGGTTTTAGATAAGTATTAAGTTTTTCAATAAAGTCAGGATAGATATTCAAAAACGTTTTGTCGAAATCATTATAAAAATCCATTAACTGATTTTTAATAAATTCTTTTGAGCGTAGTTCTTTTAATAGAGTATCCTTGTCTTTATATGTTGCTGTTTTTATAATAGAAGAAAATAAACTTTCCGTGTCTTCTATATTTTTAGAACAGCGATTTATATACTGTGTTATATATTTAGTTTTGATATTATTACTTTCAATTAAATTTTTATTCATTCTTTCCAGACTTCTGTTCATATCTTTTAAATGAATATCAGACTTCTTTATTTGTTTTTTTTGATAATGTGATACATATAGCAGATAACCAACTATGCAAAAAAAGATAATTAGAATTATAATAAGTGTTTTATATTGTCTGTTTTCTTTTTCAATATAATCCTGATATGCCTTGTTAATTACAGACATTTGTTCTGCTACTTCTATTTGTCTTAATCTTGATTTACATTCTATAGCATTAACCAGGCTAATCTGTAAATATCTGTTAGCTCTGTTTAAATCTCCTTCTTTAAATAGTATTGAACTTAACATACATAAAGAAGAAGTTTCTTTTATTGCATTTTTTATATCTGAAATAGCAGATAAAGCATAGTAATATTTAGCTTCCTCTATTTTATTCTCTTTTTCATAACTTTGCGCTAAAGAATTTGCATATAATCTAATCTGACTGTCATTGGAATCCAGATCCTTAAGATGGGTCTCCATATATTTAATAGATTCTTTATAATTACCCTCCATTCTATATTTATCTGCTATAGACAATGTATATTCGTATGAATTAGTGTCCGTTAATTTGCTTATTGAATCTCTATAATCGTAACATTGTTTTATATTATTATTTCTAAATTCTGAGAATAATCCATAATAAGATACCTTTAAATAGAATAAAGAATTAAGAGAGGAATAATACTTAATAAGTAAGGATGAAGGAAGATCTTTTCTTATTTTACATAATATTTTTTGGGCATTACTAAACATGCTTACGTATATATACCAATTAGCAAGATCAATAAAAGATTCAGCTTCATATGATTTGTTATTGAGTAATTTTGCTGTTTGTATTCTTAAATCTGTATATTTTTTACATGAATCAGGATTATATTTAAAATAGTCAGACTGCAAATCTCCATAAATTTTAAATAGCTTTTCTTTGTTATCTTTTTCTAATAAAATTAATTGTTTGTGTTGTGTAATTTTATTTTCTTTTTTTGTGTTATAAAAGTTAATACTGTCAATAGTCAGATCTAAACGATGTAGTATTGAATTATTTTTTTCAGACCCATTTGCCTGAGCAACAAAAAATAAAAGAATAAAAAATCCTATGGAAATTATATGATTGTAAATATTTTTCATACGATAAATATATGATATTTTAAGTTTGAAACACAAAGGCTTTATTGATATTTAAAAGATATGATATACAAGAAACTGAATAATTTATTCGATATTATATTAAATCCTGTGTTTTTTAAGAGATTCTACATATAATTCTAATTTACTAAAAGCTTAATGCTGTTTAGTGTAATATGCACATTAATAGACTGTATGTGTTTTATACTATTACTAATTTACTACAACTGCTTGTTTTTATATCTTATTAAAGATAACTTCGATTAATAAAATATAACTAAATTAACGTATAAATTAACAATATTTAACTAAATTAAAAAAGTAATGATAATTTTTTTATATGTGATTGTTGTGTTTCCTAACGTATTTTTAGTTGCTATGAACTCTTGCTCACAGCAATTAACTATAAATCGTAGTGTAAAAGACTTGTTATTATAAAATGTATGTAATAAAAAAAAGCAGAATTGTGTGCTGTATTATTACATTATTATTTTAAAAATTGAATTTTTTAACTAATTAATTTAAAGTGTGTATGAAAAAAAATAAAATTAAATTGTCAGAAAACAAACTTGATAAGTTTCTTAAAATCATGAAATTATCAGTTTTTATTATCTTTTTGTCTGTTGCACAAATTTTTGCAGGCAATAGTTCTTCGCAAAATAAAGTAACAGTGAATAGTAATAAAGTAACTGTTGATTCTCAGGCTAAAATTATAAATATCAGTGGAACAGTTACTGATTCATCCGGTGCTCCTCTTCCCGGGGTTTCTATTATAATAAAAGGGACAATGAATGGAACTACTACCAATGCAGATGGTAAATATTTGTTGTCAAAAGTACCTGACAATGTTTTATTGATATTCTCGTTTATTGGTATGGAAAATCAGACAATTCCAATTGCAGGAAAGACTGTAATTAATGTTAAAATGACTGAAAGTTCCATTGACATCGGAGAAGTAATAGCAATAGGTTATGGTTCTGTCAAAAAATCAGATATGACAGGATCTATTGTAGCGATAAAAACAGACGATGTTAACAGAGGCGCTGTTACTTCACCAAGTGAAATGCTTGTGGGGAAAGTTTCCGGTTTATCAGTAACACCTGCTTCCGGATCTCCGGGAGAGTCTGCAAAAATTCGTATTCGTGGAGCTGCTTCACTTTCTGCAAATAATGATCCTCTTTTTGTAATCGATGGAGTGCCTGTTACAAATGATGGTGGTGCCGGTATGGCTAATCCAATATCAACAGTTAATCCAGATGATATTGCGTCTTTTACTGTATTGAAAGATGCATCTGCAACTGCCATTTATGGTTCCCGTGCTTCTAATGGTGTAATTCTTATAGTTACTAAAAAAGGTACTACAAAAAAACCTGTAATAAGTTATAACTCAAGTTATACTATTAAACAAAACACAGAATCTTATGATGTAATGAATGGCGATGAATATCGTGAATTTATGAATAGTAATTTTAGCAGCAATACTACAATAATGAATCTTCTTGGTGATGAAAATACTGATTGGCAGGATGAAGTTTATAAGTTAGGAATTACAATTGATCAAAACATAAGCGTAGCCGGTAAGTATAAAGAAAAATTACCTTATCGTGTATCTTTAGGTTATAATTATGATGGTGCTACTTTAAAGGTTGGTGATAACCAAAGAGCGAACATAAGTGTTAATTTAGATCCTTCTTTCCTGGATAATCATTTGAAAGTTAATTTCAATTTTAAAGGTATCCTTCAAAATACAACATGGGCTAATAATCCTGTTACTTCGGCTCTTCAGTTTGATCCTACACAACCTGTGTTATCTGGAGATAATGAGGTAGCCAATGGTTATTGGAATTGGCTTAATTCTGATGGTTCGGCCAATACATTGGCTACATCAAATCCATTATCAGTTATTAATGATTATAATAATACCTCTGATTCTAAAAGATCTATTGGTAATATTCAGTTAGATTATAAAGTTCATGGTTTTGAGGACTTTGTTGCTCATTTAAATGCTGGTTATGATCTTGCAGAAAATGATGGTGAGACATATAATAAAATAGGTTCATGGGCTGCAATGTCTTCATCTCTGGATTTATATAATGATTATAATAATTACAATGCTAATACTTTGTTAGAGGCTTATTTAAATTATAAGCATGATTTTAGTAACTCTAACCTTAATGTTATGGGTGGTTATTCATGGCAACATAATTATGTAAGAAATAAAAGTACTCTTTATCATAACGAAGAGGAAAGAGGTCTTGATGAAGATTTATATCAAAAGGTTCCTGATGACAGACAGGAATATTATCTGATTTCTTTTTATGGCAGAGCAAATTATGCTATAGCGAGTAAATATTTATTTACCTTCACTTTACGTGACGATGCGTCTTCCAGATTCAGTGAAGATAATCGCTGGGGACTTTTTCCATCAGCAGCTTTTGCATGGAATGCAGCTAATGAAGATTTCTTAAAAGATAACGATCTTATTTCAATATTGAAATTGAGATTAGGCTGGGGACAAACAGGTGAACAGGATATTGGTGATGATTATTATCCTTATCTGGCAAGATATACAACATCTACTTCTCTTTCCATGAAATATCCTGTAAGTGCTGACGGATCTTATATTTATACACTTGCTCCGCAATCCTATAATCCAAATCTTAAATGGGAAACAACAACTACTTATAATTTAGGTGTTGATATAGGTTTATGGAATAATAGATTAACTGGTTCAATTGACGGTTATTACCGTAAGACTACAGATTTACTAAATACAATAGCTACTCCTCTTGGATCTAATTTTAGCAATTATATTATTTCCAATATAGGTGATATGGAAAATAAAGGTCTTGAATTTTCAGCAAATGTTGTCGCTATACAGTCTGATGATATGAAATTAAGTATTGGTGGTAATGTAACATTCCAAAATACTGAAATTACAAAATTAACGACTAATGATTCTGAAGATTATTTAGGTGTAACAACCGGAAGTAATATTACCGGAACCGGTGGATATACTTCATTGCACAGAACCGGTTATGAGCCTTATACCTTCTATCTGTATGAGCAACTATATAATGCTAATGGAACTCCTGTAGAGAATGGTTTAGTTGATAGAAATAAAGATGGCGTTGTTTCTGATGATGATAGATACATAACTGATTATAGTCCAACTCCGGATGTTTATTTTGGGTTCAATTTTAAATTTTCTTATAAGAAATGGGATGCGAGTGCAAACGGACATGGTTCTATAGGAAATTATATTTATAATAAAGTAGCCGCAACTTCTGCTACTGCTTATAGTGATGCTTATACAAAAGGATATTTAACTAATCTTAATAAAGATTGTTTGGTTGAAAGCTGGACAGATAAGTTCAATACAAATCAATATTATTCTGATATGTTTCTTGAAGATGCTTCGTTCTTAAAATTAGATGATATTAATGTTGGTTATACTTTTAATAGTAAGAATACAAAGTTAAAGTTTAGAATAGGTGCATCAGTTCAAAATGTGTTTACTATTACTAATTATTCAGGTCTTGATCCTGAGATTCAAAGTTCTGATGGCGTTGATTCAAGTACCATCCCTCGTTCAAGATATTATACTTTACGTCTAAATATTAATCTTTAATAAGGCAAAAAAATGAAAAAATTATATAAAATATTTTTGATGGCATTTTTGGTGGCATTTAGTTCATGTGTAAATGATTTGGATACTTTGCCATTAAACGATTATGATTATACCTCTGAGACTGCATATAATTCGGAGGACGGTTATCTTAGTGGATTAGCTTATATATATGGATATTGGGCTTTGGTTAGTCAGAATGATGCCGGTGAATCAGATATATCTGTAGATGATGCCGGACAAAGTGAACTTTGTCGTATGTATATGGTTCTTAATGAAGCATCGGCAGATGCTTTGAAAATTACCTGGGGTGATACTTATGTAGATGCTATCCAATATGATCAATGGACTGCTTCTGAAATTTCAGCAACTGTATCTGTTTATACCAGATGTATGAAAGGTATAACTCTTTGTAATGAATATTTACTTCAGACTACAGATAGTAAACTATCAGAGAGAGGACAAAGTGACTTAGAGGAAACAATTCATACATATAGGGCAGAGGCCAGATTTAACAGAGCTTTATATTATTATGAAATGATGGATTTATTTGGAAATCCTCCTTTCGCGACAATTGATAATATAGGTGGTGCTAATCCTGAACAAATTACACGTTCAGATCTTTTTACCTGGCTGGAGGGTGAACTTACAGATTTAACATCTGACGATTCAAATCTTTTAAGCCGTAGTGAAGTCACTTTCCCAAGAGTATGCAAAGGTGCTGCAAATGCATTACTTGCCCGTATGTATCTGAATGCTGAAGTATATACCGGAACAGCTCGCTGGGCAGATGCGAAGATTCAGGCAAAAGCTGCTATAGATGCAGGTTATGTTTTACATGATAATTATCAGGAATTATTTGAACAGGATAATAGTACAAATGGTGCTGTTAATGATGAATTTATCTTTGGAGTTTCTTATGATAAAGATCAGACTCAGTCGTGGGGTGGTACAACTACCTTAGTTAGTGCTTCTCTTTCAGCAGATGCAAATACCGGTCTTGGTGAAGAATTAGGGGTTGGTAAATTAAATCCGGAGAACTGGAATGGTTATCATGTAGCTGATGATTATGTAAACAAATTCAATCTGAAAGATGTCTCATGGGATGCATCATCAGGATTTGGTTACGACAGAGATAATAGTGATAAACGTGCTTTCTTTTACAATATTGGTAATGCTGAAACATTTTCTAATGAAAACACATCATATGGATGGTATTGCTGGAAATTTAATGGATTAAGTTCTGATGGTACTGCTGTAACTGATGGTGATTCTAATTATAAATTATCATCAATAGATTTTCCTCTTTGCCGTTTAGCTGAAATGTATTTGATATATGCTGAAGCAGAGGTTAGGGTAGATGGCACTGTAGATGCTACAGGCTTATCTTATATTAAAGCTTTAAGAGATCGTGCAGGTGTTGATACTCCTAATACCAGTGATATAACTTTAGATTGGATTCTTGATGAAAGAGGAAGAGAATTAATGTGGGAAGGACATCGCAGAACTGATCTTATACGTTATGGTTATTTCACTTCTATGTCTTATCCCTGGACATATAAAGGAGGCGTATTGAATGGTAAAGTTTCTATACCTGATTATATGAAAATTTATCCTCTGCTTACATCAGATATTAATGCTAACTCTAACTTAGATCAAAACCCTGGGTATTAATAGATAAATTAATCTAAAATTTAATCTAAAATTTAAAAGAAAATGAAATATATAAAATATACAATACTAATGATTATGTCTGTATTCGCTCTTTCTGCCTGCGATATAGATGTAAATGAAACTCAGCTATCATCATCTGATAATTTAGTGGCACCAGTACTTGCTTCTATGTCTGATGTTATTATTGATCAAAATACAGACGCTGTAGAAGATGTCTCTTTTACATGGGGAAAACCTGATTTTGGGGCTTCTGTTCAAATTGAATATAATCTTATGGTTTCAATAGATGAGACTTCTGCTCTTTTGGGACAGTCTTTTACCAATTCCTATACCATGTCTAAAGACGATTTTAACGGTGTTATTGTAAATCAGTTAGGCGTTAAAGCTAATAGTTCTGCAGAAGTTAAGGCTTATGTTACTGCTTCTGTTTATGGAACAGAATTTGATACGCTTACTTCTAATACTATTGAATTTAATGTAAGTACATATAAAGCACAATTAAAACCTTTATATATGACTGGTGCTTATGCTTCCTGGGATGCAGCTACAGCTAATGAATTTTGGGAAACAACAGGAGGATCAAATATCTATGAGAACCTTATAGATGTTAATGTAACCGGAGAAGTTTTATCCTTCTTTAAAATTCTTACTGCTCAAAATTGGAGTGATGCTAATTATGGTAATGATGCTTTAACACCAGACTGGGAATTACCGGGAGATGATGGTAATAATTTATCTGTAGATACAGAATCCGGATCTATCGCTGAATTCACTGTTAATTTAACAGATATGACTATAGACAGAACAATGTATTCAGCTATGGGTATAATTGGAGCATTTACTTATGATGGTACAGATCGTAACTGGGATTACGATTTAGCCTTCACCTATGATTTATCTAATAACTGCTGGAAAACAGAAGTTGCTACATTCGCAGAGGATGCAGAATTTAAAATCAGAATGAATAACGAATGGGATATATCTTATGGCGCTCCTATTAATGGCAGTGATGATATAGAAGGCGGTTATGAATTAACAGGTGCAGATAACATTGCTATTGCAGAAGCTGGTGATTATTCATTCACTTTATACACTAACAGAACTCCATGGGTTCTTGTAATGAACAAACAATAGAAATATAAAATTATGAAATATATAAAATATCTATTATCAATTGCAATGATGGTTGCAACTATGGTTTCATGCGAAGTTGATCCTGCGGATACTTTTTCAACAGACCCTGCCGCACCGGTATTGAATTCACATAGTGATATTCTAATAACGGATGCTACGATTCCTGAAAGTGTAACTTTTACATGGACAGAAGCTGGTTATATGGGAGAAAATCTTACATATAAATTAAACGCTCAATATGATGGAACAGATGGTGTGGTTACTACTTCAGGTAGTAACTCATGTTCTATGACTAAATCAGCGTTCAAAGCAAAATTGTATGAATTGTTTACTGGTCTTTCAGTTAATGATTCATTTTCAATGACTTTCTATGTCTCTGTAATTGGCGAAGATGATGTAACATATACCTCTAATTCCATAATAGTTAAAATTTATGCAAATGGTGATTTTGTAGCTCCTGTATTAACACCTGTTTTATCAGATATTACACTTACTGATGAAAATGCTGATAGTACAATGAATATTTTAACATGGACTGCTGCAAGAATGACTTATAATGAGGCTGTTACATATAGCCTTTACATTCTGAACAAAGATTCAGAAGACAAATCTCTTATAGAAGGGGATCTTACTGAAAACTCTTATAGTATGAATCAGCAATCCTTGAATGATGCAGTTGTCTCTGCCGGATATGAAGATGGAATATCGGAAGCAGTATCATTCGAAGTTATAGCTATAGATGAATCTTCTGAAAGTGGATTAACTTCTAATATAGCCGGTATCAATATTACACCATATAAAGTTGTTTATCCTGATGTGTTATATTTGCCGGGTTCTCATCAAGGATGGGATCCTGCTTCTGCTCCGTCAATTAATCTTTCGAGTAAAGTAGATGGTCAATATGAAACTATGGTAAATATAGTAAATACAGATGCTACTGCAACAACATGTAGTTTCAAATTCTGTGAAGAATCAGGATGGGGAAGTGATTTTGGTTTTGCAGATGTAATTTTGGGTATTTTCCCTGACGGAGGTATATATAATATGGTAACAGGATCTACTATTTCAGGTGATAATATTGAAGTTCCTAACGGATTTTATAATGTAAAAATTTCTAAAAAAGACGGAACATTAAAAATGTACGAAATAGTTTCTCTTGGAGCTATAGGAACTGCAGTAGGTGGATGGGATAAAGATTATTCTACATTTACTTATGATGCTGATTCTAAAATATGGACTGCAACCATTGCTTTTACAGAACAGGGTGACTGGAAAATCCGTGCCAACAGTGACTGGACTTTCGCTTTCGGAATTGAAGATGGAGTGGTCTCGTCACAGGGCGGTATAGGTAATCTTTCATTTTCTTTAGATCCAGGTACCTATACAGTTGAGCTTAATGTAGATACTTGTCCATATACCATAACTTATACATTATTGCCGTAGAGAATATTATTTATATAATGGGGTTTTAACTGATATAATTTGTGTAGCTAATTATTTTACTACATTTTAATTAGACTGTCTTGAAAGATTGACTAATTAAGTAAAGTTTAACCCCATTATATTAAAGTTTGAATGAATTTTAGATAATAAGAAAATATAATATATGCATAAAAGATTAATCAATTTAGTTAGTCTGATTAAAACAATTTTTATTGTCTTAATCTTTGTATCCTGTTCCGGATCCATTGATGATAATGTAAGTGAGACGAATGGAGGTGATGATAATTCTACTGAAATTGTTGATCCTACAGAATATAAGGATGTAGTTGTTAATCGTGATGAGTGGGATAAAGAAAAAAGGGGAAATATCACTTATCAGATGTTAATGTATTCTTTTGCAGATTCTAATGGAGATGGCATAGGTGATATTAACGGGTTGATTAACAAACTTGATTATATAGATGAATTAGGAGTAAGTGCTATTTGGATTTCTCCTATTCATCCTTGTTCATCTTATCATGGATATGATGTATTAGACTATTCATCTGTCAATCCTGATTATGGTACAATCTCAGATTTTAAAACATTAGTAAATGATGCACATGCTAAAGGAATTAAGATTTATTTAGACTATGTTTTAAATCATACCAGTTCCAAATGTGACTGGTTTACCAATGCGACGTCTTCCAAAGACAGCCCTTACAGAAGTTATTATATTTTTTCTTCTGATCCGCAGGCAGATATTACTGACGGAAAAATTGCTATGATAAATACAGAAGGATCTTCCGGTTATGATTCAGGACAATGGTTTGCTACGTCTACTTCTTCAGATAGTGAAAAAAATTATGAATTCTTTTTAGACTGGACAGATGAAGATGCACCTACAATAACTATCAGTGCGACGACTAATGTAGATGATGATAATCCGGATACATCGACTGAATTTGCGAAGTATTTGTATTTCGGAGATTCAAAAATTAAGAAATTTTATAATATTGGAAATAATCAGTATAGATTAAGAGTGAGTTATAGCTCCGACTGGGGTTTTCTTATTCGAACATCTTCTACAGAATGGGAGGATAATACTAAATATGGTTCTCAAAATGAAAATGATGCTATTAAATTAGGAGTCCCGTTCACTCTTTACACAAGTACTGAGAGTAACGATATTTTTAATATCCTGACTTCAGGAATACAAACTACTTATTATCATTCTCATTTTTGGACAAGCTCTTTTGCAGATTTAAATTACGGAGCTGTAGATACATGTCAGAATTCTGATGCCTATAAATCTGTTGTGGATGCAGCTAAAGTATGGTTCCAGGCAGGTATTGATGGTTTTAGACTGGATGCTGTTAAGCATATTTATCATAATGCCTATTCTGATGAGAATCCGACATTCTTAAATAAATTTTATACAGATATCAATCAAATTTATAAAGATAACGGACACTCAGATGATGTTTATATGGTAGGTGAAGTATTGTCAGAAGCCTCTGAAGTTGCTCCTTATTATAAAGGTCTTCCCGCTTTATTCGAATTTTCTTTTTGGTATAGACTAAAGTATGCTTTAAATAATAATATAGGTTGCTATTTTGCGAAAGATATATTGGGATATGAAACATTATATTCCTCATACAGACAGAATTATATAGAGGCTACTAAATTATCAAATCATGATGAAAATCGCACCGGATCTGATTTGGGAGGTTCTGTAGCTAAAGAGAAACAGGCTGCAGCAATTCTGTTGACTGCTCCCGGGCAACCATATATTTATTATGGTGAAGAACTTGGTTATATTGGTACAAAAGATAATGGTGATGAATACGTAAGATCTCCAATGTACTGGGGGGATAATTATGTTACCTCATATACTGATAAAATATATCCTGGTCTTAAGACGAAAGTTGGATCTGTATTATTGCAGGAAGCTGACAGTACTTCTGTTCTTTATACCTATAAGGATTTTGCTGAGGCAAGAAATGAATACCCGGCACTTGCAAACGGGGAAATGAGTGAACATTCCATTTACAACGAAAATGCGTCAGCTGATTTTCCTGCTATAGCAGCATGGTATATGACATATGGCGATCAGACGATGCTGATTCTTCATAATTTGGGAAACGATGCTAAGATATTGCCATTAGCTAAGAAAGATGTTATTAAAAAAGCTGTTGCTCTTTTAGGCTCAGCTCAAATTAAGACGGAAGATAGTGAGAGTACTGTAAAGTTAGGAGCTAATTCTTCTGTCGTTTTTGAATTAAAATAAGATAAATAAGAAAAGATAATATTATTCATTAATAAGCAAAAATTAATAAAAGGTATGAAAATAAAAATCAGAAAAATAAGGGGGGCAATAATATGCTGTCTTTTATTATTCACTTTCAGTACAATGGCAAAGGCTGAAAGTGTTAATTCACCAAATGGTCAGTTAACTCTTAATGTGACACTTAATAAATCGGGAACACCTGTTTATGACCTTTCTTACAAAGGTAAAGTTGTAATTAAACCATCTAAACTTGGTTTGGAACTTGTAAACGATTCATTGAGTCTGATGAACGGATTTACTATAACAGAAGAAAAGACTTCCAGTTATGATAATACATGGACACCTGTTTGGGGTGAAGAAAAAACTATTCGTAATCATTATAACGAAATGGCTGTTACTTTAAAGCAAAAAGCAAAAAACAGATATATAATAATTCGTTTTCGTTTGTTTAATAGTGGGCTAGGCTTTCGTTATGAATTCCCTGACCAAAATAATCTGTCTTATTTCGTTATAAAAGAAGAACATACTCAGTTTGCGATGACCGGAGATAATATTGCATGGTGGATTCCCGGAGATTATGATACTCAGGAATATAATTACATAGAATCCAAACTTTCTCAAATCAGAGGCATAATAGGGAAAGGAACTGAATATAATTCTTCACAATATGTTTTTTCACCTACTGGTGTTCAGACTGCTCTTCAGATGAAAACAGATGATGGTTTATATATTAATATTCATGAAGCAGCATTGGTTAACTATTCCTGCATGAGTCTTAATCTGAATGATAAAAATATGGTTTTTGAATCATGGTTAACACCTGATGCTGATGGAACTAAAGGACATATGCAAACTCCGTGTAAATCACCTTGGCGTACGGTTATGGTTAGTGATAAGGCAACAGATATTTTAACTTCAAAGATTACTTTGAATTTAAACGAACCATGTGCCTATAAAGATGTATCCTGGATTAAACCTATAAAATATATGGGTGTATGGTGGGAAATGATTACCGGTAAAAGTACATGGTCATATACAAATAGTTTTAATTCTGTAGATTTAGGAAAGACAGATTATGCAAAAGCTATACCAAATGGTACTCACGGAGCTAACGATAAAAATGTAAAACGTTATCTTGATTTTGCCGGAGCTAACGGTTTTGATCAGTTGTTGGTAGAAGGCTGGGATGAAGGTTGGGAAGACTGGTTTGGTCATCAAAAAGATGATGTATTTGATTTCGTTACCCCTTATCCTGATTTTAATGTAAAAATGCTGCAAGCCTATGCTAAAAGTAAAGGTATGCGTTTAATGATGCATCATGAGACATCTGCTTCCACAAGAAATTATGAAAGGCACATGGCTAAAGCATATCAGTTTATGGTTGACAACGGTTATAACTCAGTGAAAAGCGGATATGTAGGAAATATCCTTCCTTATGGTGAACATCATTATAGCCAGTGGACTATAAATCATTATTTGTATGCTATAAAAGAAGCAGCTAAATATAAAATTTGTGTTAATGCGCATGAAGCTGTTCGTCCAACGGGACTTTGCCGTACATATCCTAATTTAATTGGAAATGAAGCTGCACGGGGAACTGAATACGAATCATGGCAACCGGGAAATAAACCATACCACACTACTATTCTTCCTTTTACTCGTCTGATAGGTGGTCCGATGGATTATACTCCAGGTATATTTGATATCAAACTGAGCTTTTTAAAAAGCAAAAACCATGGTGTAATTCATACTACTTTAGCTAAACAATTAGCTCTTTATGTTACATTATACAGCCCTTTGCAAATGGCTGCTGATTTTCCTGAAAATTATGAAAAACATATGGATGCTTTTCAGTTTATTAAAGATGTAGCTGTAGACTGGGATGAGAGTAAATATCTGGAAGCTGAACCTGGACGTTATATAACGGTTGCCCGTAAGGCTAAAGGAACTGATAACTGGTTTGTCGGAGGTATTACCGGTGATAATTCACGTAATTCAACTTTTAATCTTAGTTTTCTTGATTCTGATAAAAAATACTTAGCAATTCTTTATGCTGATGGCAAGGATGCAGATTATGACACAAATCCTACATCCTATAAAATAAGCAGTGGAATTGTTACAGCAAAGACTAAAATGTCTGTATGGCTGGCTCGTAGTGGTGGTTTTGCATTAAGTATAAAGGAAGCTACTAATGATGAAATAAAATCTGTTAAAAAATTTAGAAAATAGTTTTTAATAAAAAAAATATAATAATAAAAGGGGAGTATAAAATTACTCCTCTTTTATTATATTCCGGACTATACCTGATTTCTGACATAGTGTTGTTTCACACTTTTTTAAATTTCAATCGTCCTTTTTTCTTTATTACTTTTTATACATGCCTCCATAATTATTAGTACGTCTCTGCTTTGTTCTGGTTCTACAAGTAGTTTTTCCCCTTTAGTCAGAACATTATACAGATTATCATAATACAAATTATAATTACCTGGAACTGTTTCCACCTTTCCGCATATATGAATGCCATTAATATTAGTGTCAATATCACCCCATTGAGTTTTATCTTCTATACCCCAGTTAATTTCATCAGGTGTGTGATGGTTTTTTAGTGCTTCTTCCTGTGGATCTATTCCCCATTTCTGAAAAGAACCTAATGTTCCGTGTATACTATATCTGGGTCCGGAATGACGAACCAGATAGGAGCATTTTAAAATAGCAGCAAATTTTTTGTATCGTAAACGAATATCATAATAATCAATTACTGTTCCATTGTCCCGTAATATATCCAGATGAGATGTTACAGATAAAGGCATTCCGAATAATACAAGAGCTTGATCTATCATATGTGAGCCTAGATTATAAAGAACTCCTATTTTTTCATTTCCAGTTTCTTTCCATGTATTGGGGGCAATATATGTACGATATCTGTCAAAATGTGATTCAAATTCTGTCAATCGTCCAAGTGATTTTTCTTCAATAATTTTTTGAATAGTCATAAAATCACCATCCAGACGACGACTTTGGAATACCGTAATAATAAGTCCCTTCTTTTTAGCCAGATCTATTAATTCTTCTGCTTCGGAAACTGATTGCGTAAATGGTTTTTCTACAACTACATTTTTCCCTGCTTCCAGTGCCTGTCGGCACATTTCATAATGAAATGTATCAGGAGTGTTTATAACAACAAGATCAATGCTCTTGTCAGACAATATATCTGCATAAGAACGAACAATTGTAGCATCGGGATGTTCATGTTTTGAAAGGTTTTTAGTTCTTTCAAGAATTTTATCAAGCTTAAAATGTGAATTTGCTTTTATTAAGGGACCGTGAAATACCATTCCCGACATACCATAAGCTGCAAGAGCCACATGAATTATTTTACTCATAATTGTTTTATTTTAAAAATGTATATGTATTGCTAAATTAGCAAATAATTATCAGATAAGACCATCGCCTATTTTTACAGACAAGTTAACTATAATTTATTTTTTAAAAAAAACTTTTGGTTTTATGACATGATTTTAACTATTCTATCAGCGGATTATATTGTACATACAATAATCATGGTAGTAAAAGCCAAATAAAAAACCGTCGCATACATTATATATACGACGGTTTTAAATATTGTAAATTTCACTAATTATTCAGAAACTACTTCAAAATTAAAATCAACAATAACTTCCTTGTGTAATTTTATTTTTGCAACGTATTCTCCGACACCCTTAATGATATCATCTTCAATTGAGATCTGTTTACGATCAATATTGAATCCTAATTTATTAATAGCCTCAGCGATCTGTATCGTATTAACCGATCCAAAAATTTTGCCTGCACTACTAACTTTAGCTCCGATAGTAACCTTTTTGTCTTTTAGCTGAGTTGCTATAGCCAATGCTTCATCTTTAAGCTTTG
>Ga0172377_10002692_pt1 | contig 18212 bp, 14 predicted proteins | sample Pumphouse3metaG_FD_119749 | JGI IMG/M metagenome (GOLD analysis project Ga0172377, IMG submission 119749) | Leachate microbial communities from a municipal landfill in Southern Ontario, Canada - Pumphouse #3 metaG | ecosystem: Engineered > Solid waste > Landfill > Unclassified | place: Canada...
CACCATGTCTGCCAGCCCCAATCCCTTCAAACAAGGCACCACTCTGAAAATCGCTATGGATAAAACCGACAACCAATACCTACGCGTAGTGCTATATGATATCAAAGGACGCAGAGTATAGACATTGGCATGCATACCCGCAGGGGGAGAAATATTGAACTTATTTTGGGATGGACGTGACGCCAAAGGCGTTACCTGCCCCAGTGGCATCTATTTGGCAAAGCTATACGCAGGGCAAAGACAGCTTGCCTGCGCTAAGCTAACGCTGATTAAATAGAACTTGGTACTTTGCGACAGTCCACTAATTTGCACCTGTTTGTAATTTGGACTGTTTGGCTTATACTGTATAGTAACACTTGATTATTTAACGTAAGGAGAAACAATGAAAAAAACACTCAGCTTAATCGTGCTATCAATCATTTTGAATTTAGCTATCCTATGGGCAGCAGAAGTTGCCAAGCCTGCCATGCAAACCCGAGAAGATTTGTATATCTTGATTAAAGAGGAACTTATCCTCACCGTGGATATCTATAAGGGACAAGTGCAAATCTTGAGTATGATATTGGATTTGGAAAAGAAGGATTTGAAACAGCGTAATGCTGATTTAAGCTCCCAAATTGATAACTTAAGAATGCTGAAAATCTATGAAGGTAAGAGCAACGAAGAACAGATGGTACTCTTACAGAAACAACTGGATACCACTAGAGAAGATTTGGCGAATGCCTATTTGAATCTGGATCAGTTGAACCTCAAGCTTAAACAAACCGAAACGAAAATACTGGATTACTATGCCCGTGTAAATAGCCATGCACAGCAGATTATAGGATACGTGGAGAAAGATAAAAGCCCCAAACTGTCACCCGACATCTTGAACTCTATGAAAGCTAATTTTGCCATTATGAACAAGGCTACAGCAAGCGAAGGTATGGATGAGAAAGCATTTGAAGGATTCCAAAAAGCTACTGCCGATTATATCAAGTTCGTAGCTTCAATAGGAGGAGACACACAAGCATTGGAAAGTAGTTCCATGCTGATTAATGAATACTATGCCTCTGCTGCGGCTAATCAAAAGCAATATGGCGATTTGCAATTGTATATCAGTAGCTATCAGCAAATGCTGGATTCGGAACATGCAGATAAAGAAGCTTTACAACGTCGCTTGGATGAGCTGCGCAGTCTGCCTTTTGGCAAAACCTATGAAGATAAGATTTACTTTGCTTCCGGTAGCGTGGAATTGGATAAGGACGCAATAAGAATCCTGCACGAATTTGCCAATAGTGTTCCTGCGGAAGATGATTATGAAATTATGATCACCGGTTTTTGTGATGACACTCCTATAGGTGCAGCTCTGAAGAAAAAGTATGCCTCAAATTGGGAATTATCCCTGGCAAGATCTTCAAAAGTAGTGCGCTATATGCTGGAAACCCTGAAATTCCCACCGGAAAAGATTATTATCGCCGGCAAGGGTGAGTTTAACGATGACCTCAATTCTGCAATTAATGACAAACGACTAAGCAGAAAGGTGGAGTTCCGTTTCGTACCCAAAGCCAGGAAATAGAAAAGCCAAAAGAAAAACTTACCTTTTATCTTGACAGGAAAGCGCACTATAGAATAGTCACGAAAATACAATTTTATACAGGGAAAGTGATGGTAGATTCAAATAGTATATTTGCGCTTTTAAAGCAAGAAGTAGCTCCAGCGATGGGCTGTACAGAGCCTGCGGCGGTAGCTTTAGCTGCTGCTTACGCAGCCGAGATACTGCCGGGTAAGCTTATCAGGGCAGAAATATGGGTAAGCCCCAGCATACTAAAAAATGGCATGAGAGTAGGCATTCCAGAAACGGAATTAGTCGGTTTGGAAATAGCTGCTGCTCTTGGTATTTGCGTTAAAGAACCTGCTAGGAACTTAGAAGTCCTGGCAGGAATCTCTCCCGACGACATTCTGGAAGCCAATTTAATGCTTGCAGCCGAGAAGATCAAGATATATAACAAAGAAACCGACGATAAGATTTGGATTGAAGCAATTCTGTATGACGACACCACCCATAGCAAAGCCATATTAAGATGGCGGCATGGTTGGTTGTATCATCTGGAGCTTGGCAACACAGTTCTAGAACATAATATAATTGGCGAAGGCGAAGCTCCCAAACTCGAATCTTCGGATGGATATAAGCTATTAGATTACTTTAATTATTGCAGTAATGCCAGCCTGACAACTTTAGATACCATTGATATGGGCTTGGTTATGAATAAAGCGATAGCCGAATATGGGCTTAACAACATTGCCGGCATAAGCTTGGGCAAGATGATTATGGGGCAGATAGAAAGTGGCTTGCTCGGCGATGATATTCATCATTATGCCATGGCTTTAACTGCTGCTGCTACCGATGCTCGTATGAGCGGGTGCAGCATGCCGGTAATCAGTAATTCTGGCAGTGGAAATCAAGGACTCTCAATTACTTTGCCGATCATAGCCGTTGCCGAAAAACGCGGATATGACAGAGAAAAGCTCTTGCAAGCATTGGCATTGGGGCATTTGGTGAGTGTGCACATTAAGTACAAAGTGGGTGTATTATCCAGTTTGTGTGGATGCCTTTCTGCGGCTTGTGGTGCAGCCAGTGGCATCGTGTATCTATTGGGTGGAAATTACCTACAGGTGGAATATGCCATAAAAAACATGATTGGCAATACCGCGGGGATGATTTGTGATGGCGCCAAAGAAGGATGCTCCCTTAAAGTAGCTACCAATACCAGCGCAGCCGTACAAGCAGCCCTTTTGGCAATATCTAATATTTGTATTGCATCTAACGATGGAATTATAACCGCCGATATCGATGAGACGATAGATAATCTTGCGGAATTTGTGCAGCAAGGTATGGATAACGCAGATCGCAGCATCTTAAACATCATGATAAAAAACAATAACAGAGGTTGTAATGTCTGAACGAACTTTTGAAATAACCCTAGCTAACGAACTACCACCCGAGCCTTTATTTGAGCCAGGCATCAGGCGTGCCCCAGACCGTGGCTTAGAGCTAAATAAAGCGGAAATAGCCCAAGCCTTAAAAAACGCATTACGCTATATCCCAACTGAGCTTCACAACACTATGGCTCCGGAGTTTTTACATGAACTAAAGACCATGGGTCGCATTTATGGCTATCGTTACCGACCCCAAGGCAAACTGAGAGGCAAGCCCATAGATGAATATAAAGGGATTACCTCCGCCAAAGCTATGCAAGTGATGATCGATAATAATCTGGATTTCGATATCGCCCTATATCCTTATGAACTTGTAACCTACGGAGAAACAGGGCAGGTGTGCCAAAACTGGATGCAATACCAGCTTATTATGAAGTATCTGGAAGTGATGCAAGAAGATCAGACGCTTGTGGTCGCATCAGGGCACCCAATGGGGCTGTTCCCATCCAGCGTAAATGCGCCAAGAGTTATCTCCACAAATGGGTTAGTGATCGGTAAATGGGATAATCCAGTTGATTTTAAACGTCTTACCGCCTTGGGAGTTGCCAATTATGGACAAATGACCGCCGGCGGATGGATGTATATAGGCCCTCAGGGCATCGTGCATGGCACCTATATCACGCTGCTAAACGCCGGACGTAAATACCTTGGCATCCCCGAAGACAAAGACCTGGCAGGCGTGCTGTACGTTTCTTCCGGCTTAGGCGGGATGAGCGGTGCGCAAAGCAAAGCCGTGGAAATAGCGGGTGGGATAGGCGTGATCGCCGAAGTAGATTACAGTCGCATCGAAACCAGACACAAACAGGGCTGGGTGAGCAAAGTATCAGATAAATTAGATGTGGTGTTTGCCTATGTAGATGAAGCCCGTAAAAGCAAGCAGCCTTTATCCATCGCATATCACGGCAATATTGTGGACTTACTAGAATACATCGATAAAAACGATATCAAAGCCGAATTGATTTCAGACCAAACATCCTGCCATGCTGTTTACGATGGGGGATACACCCCTGTAGGGCTTAGCTTTGAAGCAGGCAGAAAGCTGATCGCCGAAGATGCTGAAGCCTTCAAACGACAAGTAGATGCTTCACTGAGCCGTCACTTTAAAGTCATAAAGAATTTGTGTGCCAAAGGCGCGAGATTCTGGGATTATGGCAACAGCTTCATGGCAAGCGTGTTTGAGGCCGGAGAAACCACTATTGCTAGAAATGGCGAGAATACCAACGATGGCTTTATCTGGCCTTCCTATGTGGAGGATATTATGGGGCCTTTATGCTTCGATCACGGATATGGCCCCTTTAGATGGGTGTGCCTATCTCGCAAAGATGAAGACTTAAAAAAGACTGATTTAACTGCTGCTAAGCTGATTGACCCTAATAGAAATGCCATGGATCGCGATAATTACCATTGGATTGTTACTGCTGAACAAAACAAGCTAGTAGTAGGCACCAAAGCCCGCATCCTCTATGCTGATGAAGAAGGCAGGATTCGCCTGGCGCTGAAGTTTAACGACATGGTGCGCAAGGGTGAGATTGGGCCTGTGATGTTGGGACGCGATCATCATGATGTTTCCGGCACAGATTCTCCCTATAGAGAAACCGCCAATATCCACGATGGCTCTAACCTGATGGCTGATATGGCAACCCAATGCTTTGCCGGTAATGTGGCAAGAGGTATGACCCTGGTAGTTCTTTCTAACGGTGGAGGAGTTGGCATAGGTAGGAGCATCAATGGTGGTAATGGCATAGTATTGGACGGCACAGATAGGATGGATGAAGTGGTGCGCAAAGCTCTATCATGGGATGTGATGGGCGGTGTGGCACGCAGAGCATGGGCGAGGAATAGCGGAGCTATCGATACCAGTATTGCCTGGAATAGCAAACACCTGGCTAGCGGTGCAATTACCATCCCTCATGCAGTGGATGAAACTTTAATTGATGAGTTACTTAACTAAAGATGGGGAGTGATATGAGCTCAAGCTATTCCCGTTTGATGAAAGCAGAGGGACTAAACACTCAAGTTATCCGCACTTTTACCGCTTATTACGATAAACTGGTGCAGGGTGATAAAGGGCTGATATCCAAACAACAGATACACCCTCCCACAACTGATAATTTGATAGATTACGACCAGATTAAAAGCAATACCAAGCCTCAGCTATTAAAACACACGGTAGCTATCAAGCTGAATGGTGGCTTGGGAACCAGCATGGGTCTTATGAAAGCCAAATCGCTTTTGCCAGTAAAGGGAAACATGACCTTTCTGGATATCATTAGCAGGCAGATTTTAACCTTACGTTCCAGTTCCGGATATGATGTTTTGTTGCTGTTCATGAATAGTTTTAGCACCGAGGCAGATACCTTGAATTACCTAACCAAGTACCCGGATTTGGGCAAACAAGATATACCGCTTACTTTTATGCAAAACAAGTTTCCCAGAATAAGGCAAGATAACTTACAACCCTTTGAAGCAAAAGACAAGGAACAGAGATGGAACCCACCGGGGCATGGAGATCTCTACACGGCAATTACCACAAATGGTCTCTTGGAAAAGCTCATCGCAGCAGATTACAGATATGCCTTTGTATCTAATGCCGATAATTTGGGTGCCAGCCTGGATACTTCGATCCCTGCTTATATGGAAGAACACAGCGTTCCTTTCCTCATGGAAGTATGCAACCGTACTGCCATGGATAAGAAGGGTGGCCATCTATGTGAAGATTTATCTGGCCAGTTATTGTTGAGGGAAGTTGCCCAGTGTCCCGCAGATGAGATCGATCAGTTCCAAGATATAGATTACTACAAGTACTTTAACACCAATAACCTGTGGATAGATTTGAAAGCCCTTGAGTGGCAATTGATTTCTTCAGAGGGTTTAATGCTATTACCTTTAATCGTCAACCCTAAAACGGTGGAAGGAACGGCAGTATATCAACTGGAAACAGCCATGGGCTCTGCCATTAGCATCTTTAGCAATGCCAAAGCTGTTGTCGTTCCCAGAGAACGCTTTGCACCAGTAAAAAAGACCAACGATCTGCTTGCCATTTGGTCGGATGCTTATGATCTAAATGATCAATACCAGATTACTTTGAAGCGGGGGCTGGATAAGCCGCCTACAATCGAGCTTGATGATGCTTACTATGCTACTGTTGATGCATTGCAGGCAAGATTTCCCCAGGGTGCACCATCTCTTAGCGGATGCAAAGAGCTGAAGATAAAAGGTGATGTTACTTTTTTGGAAGATGTTATTTGTGAGGGGAAAGTTAATCTCAATGCATCTTCTGCTGTGTCTGTGCGCAATTGTCTTCTTACAGGCGAAATGAAATTAGGTGAAAAACCAACTGGGGATTAACCCCAAAAGAGGCTGATATGGTATCCAAAGCTACAAAGATAAGGCTGGGAATATTCCTAGCTGTAGGTTCAATATTAATCATCATTTTCGCTGCTGCGGTAGCAGGCAGCAGACTAGTGCAAAAGAGGGATATCTATTTTATTCAGTTCCAAGATCGTTCTGTAAGCGGCATACAAGTAGGCGGAGCAGTTAACTATCAGGGTATCAAGGTGGGCAGAGTTGAGAGCATCAAGATAGACCCCAAGGATGTTACTAAAATAACTCTTACCATAAGCGTAGAAGCAGGGACTCCGATTAAAGCGGATACGGAGGCTTTGCTTACCATGGTTGGGATAACGGGACTAAAAGCGGTTGAAATTAGGGGTGGAACGAACGAATCTGCCCTACTAAAACCGAAAAGCTATATCAAGGTGGGGTCTTCAACTTTCGATGATATCAGCGATCGAGCGGTTTCGATAGCCGAGAAAATAGATCTGATAGCTGCCAATATCAGTGATTTGACCAGCGGAGAGAATCGTAAGAACATAGCAAACATTCTAGAGCAAACCAGCCTTTTGTTGACATCAACCAGAGAGAATCTTTCTACTACCCTACAAAGCTTTAACAAGATTGCCGACAACACTCAGAGTGTCACGGAAGGGTTAAATAAGAACCTGGATATAATTACCGCTAATCTAACCAAGAATATGGACTCAATTTCCTCAAGCACGACAAACAATCTAGATAATCTGACTAATGATACCAGGGCTAGTTTGGAGACATTGACGAATAACCTGAATAGGGATATTTCTTCCATTACTACCAATCTGGAGCAGAGTCTAAATCAGATAACCACCCAAAGTACAGATCTAATGAAGGATACCCAATTCCAGATCAATAATATCGGTGGTAATACAGATGCAATGATTCTGGAGACTACCAAGCAAATAGTGGCTACAAGCGCGAATATAAATCGCTCTATTGAAAAGATTAATGCCATGCTAAGCACCCCGGGAGTGGATAGCCTGATGTATAATGTGGGCAAACTGGCGGGGAAACTGGCACAAACCGATTTGAATTCGATGGTTACGGAGCTATCTGTCACCATTCAAAAGACAGGAACGTTGGTTACTTCTTTGAACCGACTTGTAGTACGTAGTCAGGGCGATATAAGGGATATCCTGGATTCTATGTCAGAAACTAGTGAAAACCTAAAAGAGTTTACTCGCCAGATATCGGATACTCCCTCAATTTTGTTACGGGGTAATTAGGAGGAATGATGCGTAGAATGAACTTTATCAATTTGATTGTAGGCTGTACTTTAGTTCTTTTTTTACTATCAGGTTGTTTTGGCAAGGTAGATAAAACCGTTACCAATTACTATATTTTGGATTATCAAAGCTCGGGTGAAAAAGCAGAATTACATCGTCCCAATAATACCGGTAAGATATTAGAGGTTTTAGATACGAGCTTATCTAAAACTTATGACCGCAATCAGATCGTGGTGAAAAAGAATTTTTACAGTGTTCAGTACCTGCAGAACGATGTTTGGGCTACCAAGCTCCGAGACGCCATCCCCAATATTGTCGTACAGCGTCTTCGTGCTTACAATTTGTTCGAGCAAATTTCCCGCAATGAGGTTTTGGATAAAAACCCGAACTACTTTTTGGAAACCAATGTCTTAAATATCGAGAAGATTGATGGCGTGGAACCTAAGGCTTATTTACGGATGGAATTCGTGATGCGTGATTCCAGTAATCAAGCTATCGTATTGGCACACAGGAATGAACGCTATATGGATCTCAATGATCTCTCCATGGTATATCTGGTGCAAGCCTTTAACGAAATGATTATGGAAGAGACTAACCTCTTTGCCGCTAAATGTAACCTGTACTTTAGCGGGATTAAGATCAGTGATTCCGCCCCTAATGCCCCCAAAAGTCAGGTAGAACGCTTTGTGCTTGAAAGCATGGCGCAAAGTGCGGCTGTAGTTACCTATGGGGAACTATCTGTGAAGACTAAAACAATTACCGATGAGCAGATACGATATACAATTGAGGGATTGGATAGCCTTAATACGGTGATTAGTATAGATGAACAATACATGAATGACGTAGTTCCCATGGTACCCGGGCGTTATAGGGTTACCGTTGGTGAAGAAAGAGAAATTGCCATACCTGTTGAAATACAGCCTAAACAGCGCTCTGTGCTCATCCCTCAATGGGGTGAATTGCAGGTGGTAATCCTTGATGAATCCAAGACAAGAGTGCGTATGGGCTATGATATCTGGGTTAAAGACACATCTGGGCTAGGTTACAAGAATTATAGCGGGGGTATGGTATCCATGGGTGATGACGAAATAGGTGCTATGGACAAGCTCTGGCTATTACCTCCAGGCCATTATATGGTTAAATTAGGAGGTGGTTCTTGGAGTGATATGCGCAATTTTGCCACTGTTCCCCTGCAGGAAGGTGACAGAAAGACCTTAACTATTATCGTTGATCCAACTGCTGAAACAAATGTGTTTGTTGGTGCCGGTGTCTTCGCAGATGACGATCTCGGTTTGGGATCAAAGCGTATTCACAAAGGGGCAATTCATGGCAATGTTAGTGTTTCATCCAATAATAATGTAGATAAAAGCAAGCCATCAATGAGTTTCAACGCTGCTGCGCAATTTGAAAACAACTTAGATATTCACCAAAAAATACGGCCTTTTCATTTCACTTCCAGGAGTTTGTACAAGCTCGGATTAAATATCACCAACGATACGGATTTCCGTTTCAATCTGGATGATTATTCGCTAAAGAGCGTATTATTGCTATATCCTTTTGAGAAAAAGGCATTCCTCAAGAACTTTGCCTTTTATGGAAGAGCAGATCAAAACACTCACTTCTTCGATGAAACTACCTTCTTTACCATGAACAAGGACTATATTCTTTTGGATAATGAAGGTACCCAAGTTAGTTATAAAACTGATCAACCGAGCATGACGAGCAAAAAGGCTTTTTATCCTCTGAGACTGAAGGAAGGAACCGGACTTACATATCGGATTAATTTTGGTAGCAATAGCTGGATGAGCTTGCGGGGTGGCTATGGCTGGCAGCAGGATTACAATAACAACAGCTATATCTTCGTCTCGGAAGTACCCGCTACGGCAACGATGCCTAAGCACGATGTTTACAAGGAAGATGTGGATCTCTTTTCCAAGGGAATTGAAAGCACAATAATACTCTCAGCGAACAATATCTTTAAGTTTTTTAGCCTAAACTCCACTTTAGATGTTCTGTTTCCTATGAACGCAGCGGAAAGCAATTACCGTCTTGACAACGATAACAGTCTCAACATCCGTCTATACCGAAATATCTCGATAGATGTAAACGTGAACATTAAATATGACAAGGTTAAAAAGCCGTGGGTTGTTTACGATGGCAGTTCCTTCCTTCGCGTTTCTTTATTCTATTAGGTGAGAGATGCCTTGTAAGCTAACTAACAACGTTCTGTACTTCATGGGAGAGCTTTCTGCAAAAAGCGTACCCCAATTGATGCAAGAATCCAAAGCCTTGCTGGGCAAAGATAAACCTGCGATGATAGACCTAACGGGAGTAAGCAGTATCGATAATGCCGGGGTAGCATATTTGGATGCCATTCAGATAAAATATGCGTCACAGGGAGTGTTACTTATAAAGGGTGCATCGGATGAAATTCAAGAGATTATCACCACCTTTTCGTCCTTAAAACTTCCTGTGCCTGAACCTATTGTAAATATAGGCTTCTTCGAGAATATAGGCAATTCTGTGATTGTGGCTTATGAAAGCATGTACCAGGCTATGCTGCTAGCTTCTGAGATATACTACTGGTCATTTGTAGGGATATTTAATCATAAAGGGCAACGTAAAGGCTCGCTGGTTCAGCAAGCGACTTTACTCGGTTCTCAGGCTTTGCCGATAGTGGCTTTGCTTTCCTTTATAATTGGCTTCATTCTTTCCCTTCAATCTGCTGTCCAGTTACGCAATTTTGGTGCAAATGTATTCATTGCCGATCTGTTGGCGGTTACCATGGTTAGGGAAATGGGTCCCATGATGACGGCGATTATTATTGCCGGACGTAGTGGTTCTGCCATAGCCTCCGAAATCGCCACCATGCAAGTAACAGAAGAGATAGACGCCTTGAAGATGATGGCACTATCTCCCATTCGTTATGTGGTGGTACCAAAGTTTCATGCGATTACCTTTGTAATGCCTATCCTGGTTGCTTTTTCCATTTTGGTGGGGATGATCGGTGGCGGAATTATTGCACTGGGTTTCCTGGATCTTAGCCTGCATACTTTTGTTTCGCGTTCGATAGAGATTATCACGCTAAAAGATTTAGTGATAAGCCTTGGTAAGAGCACTGTTTTTGCCTGGGTAATAGTAATCATCGGTTCATACTTTGGTTTTCAGGTAAAAGGTGGGGCAGAGGGCGTGGGTAAAGCCACTACCGCCTCTGTGGTCGCTTCCATCTTTGCCGTGATAATGCTGGATGCGATGTTCAGCTTGTTGTATCTATAATGAAAGACATAAAACCTATCATCTCAGTAAATAATCTCGTTGCCAAATATGGTGATAGAACTGTGCTGGACGGCATTACTGTCGATATTCTTCCCGGCGAGGTTACTGTTATACTGGGTGGCAGCGGTTGTGGCAAAACCACTCTGCTAAAGAATATCCTCCGCCTCTACGAGCCTTTCAGCGGCAGCGTTAAGTTTTGGGACGAAGAAGTTTTACAGATGGATGAGAACCAGTTTTCGGTTGTCTTGAAGAAGATTGGCATGCTCTTCCAAAACGGAGCCTTGCTAAACTCCATTTCCATATACGATAACGTAAGCATTCCTCTGGAATTGCATACCAAGCTACCGCCTGATATTATCGATAAAATCATCAGAGTCAAGGTAAATCTGGTGGGGCTAACCCATGCCTTACACCTTTTCCCTTCCGAACTTTCCGGCGGTATGAAGAAACGTGCTGCGCTTGCCCGTGCCATGGCGATGGATCCCCAAATAATGTTCTGTGATGAGCCTTCTGCGGGGCTTGATCCTATAACCTCTGCTGCGCTCGATGAACTGATTCTGGACTTAAAGAAGCAGCTTAATATGACTATCGTGATCGTAACCCACGAGCTTGCATCCATTCACCGCATTGCCGATAAAATCATCTTTCTGGATAGTGGTAAAATGCTCTTTTACGGTACTTTAGCTGCTGCCAAACAAGCAGGTATTCCGCAGATAGACACCTTTTTCCGCGTCGGACAGTTTTGAGCATCTCCATAATAGTCGCCTTCGATAAAAACTCCCTCATCGGTAACGAAGGAAAGCTTCCTTGGCATATCCCCGAAGATCTGGCATGGTTTAAAGAGCAAACCATGGGCAAGATTGTAGTTATGGGCAGGAAAACCTGGCTATCCATTGGGAAACCCTTGCCCGGACGCAGAAACATTGTGCTTACCACCGACAAGGATTTTAGTGCAGAAGGTGCAGAGATTGCCTATAGTGTTGATGAGATCATGGCAATCGCAAAGCACAATGAGGTTTTTATTACTGGTGGGGCCGAAGTATTTAAACAGTTTTTGCCATTAACCGACAAACTATACCTATCCGTAATTGACGCTAAGTTCAAAGGCGATACATACTTCCCTCACTACAATGCAGAAGAGTGGGCATTAGCATCTCATAAAAGCATCCTCAGCGCAACAGGTTACCCCATCAGCTTCAATATTTACAGCAGAATAACTCTATAAGCATAGCCCACGTGTAACCACAGACGCCCCGGCTGTTAGCACTCGAGGCGTGCACTGTTACGGATAAGTGCAAAGCAGATGATCTACCAGGCTAAATAACAGCGTTTAAGTTTTTATAGCCTTTCACCTGTTGCAACAATCCAGCTTCCACCGCCGCTTTCACCGAAACGCAGGGTAGATTATCCTGCTCTATCTGTGTTCTGCTAAGCGTTGCCAGGTTTATTGCCGGATTAGCTGCTTGCAAAGCCCACATCATCTTGATGAACAAATTGTACCAGGATACATAATGGACATCTTCCTGCTCGTCGCGCAATTTGCTGAGGTAGGTGGAAAAATCTGCTTTATAAGCATCCGATATTGCCAATGCCTTTAGATTCTTACTCACGCTGCGGTAAGTATCGTTCATAGGAGTTGGTTTCACGTGTTCCGGTTTGTGACGCATTAAGGTGCGTCCCAGGCGGGGGTGATAGTAATATATCATATCATCGAACTTGCCTGAATAGCCCTTCAATCCTGCTTTTAAGGTTACTTTCATTTTATCCTCCCTTTTATTCTCCATTTTTTGCACCTGCTTAAGGATGTCAAGCACAAGTTTAACATCCCTATATCATCCATATATTATATACGGTTGATATACGGGGGATATATAGGAGATATATGTCGTAAAGCAAGCGCAAAAAATGGTTCCAAGCTGGTCAAAGCCAAAACCAGCTGCAAAGTGACAACGAAAACTGCAAATTGTGCAGGCAAATCTGCAAACTGTCGCATCCTTATGCATCGTAGGACATCCTTAACAAGACTATCTGAGAGTGTTTGTGACAAGATATCTGCAAATCGGATCACCGAAAATTGCAAATTATGACACGAAAACTGCAAATTAGTATTATGCGAGAAAATGTGAGCTTAAGAAATCAAGCAACAAGAGAGTGTTTGTGATCTTCACTCAACAAGATGGCTTACAATCATCAAAACGAACTATAAAAAACTTCGGAAAAGTTGTTCGCGGATACATCGATGATATTTTGCTGTTGACGATAATATAATCATTGTATACCTGACATTAGTGAGAGGTTTGATGATTCATGACATCGGAAAACAAAGATTCTAAGCTCAAAGAAGAGTTGGTAAAAGCTCACATAGAGATTAAAGATCTTAAAGAGGAGAATTACAAACTTAGGAAGTTACTCGGGAAGTCTGATTCAGTTAATGACCCATCCATAGAAGAGCAGGTACCAGAACACGAGGAGGGAGAAGACTCAATAGCTCATGCAGGCGAAGACCACGAGTTCATTAACGACTTCTATCAGGTAAACAAGCTCTCCACTCCGGAACAGAAAATTGCCCTTTTTAGGAGTCTGTTCAAAGGAAGAGAGGATGTCTATGCCATCCGATGGTCTGGCAAGAGTGGCAAATCAGGATATTCTCCAGCCTGCGTAAATGATTGGAAACCTGGAATATGTGGAAGATTTCAAAGGGTATCATGTGCAAACTGCGACCATAGAAAACTTATAGCCATAACCGATAAGGTAATCTTTGGGCATCTTAATGGAGATGTCGTCATGGGGTTATATCCGTTATTGCCTGATGATTCATGCTACTTTCTCGCTTTGGATTTTGATAAAAAGGACTGGCAATCTGATGTAATTGCATTTCGAGAGACATGCCAGGTTAATAAGGTACCTGCTTATATAGAAAGATCACGCTCTGGCAATGGAGCACATGTATGGATATTCTTTGAAAAACCGGTTATTGCACACACAGCCAGGAAGTTAGGGTGTGCTCTACTGACAGCTACAATGGAGAATCGCCACGAAATCGGGTTGGATTCTTATGATAGGTTGTTTCCCAATCAGGATACAATGCCCAAAGGAGGTTTTGGGAATCTGATTGCCTTGCCGACGCAAAAAGAAGCCCGCAAGCAGGGCAACAGTGAGTTCGTTGATCAGGAACTAAAACCTTATGGGGATCAATGGGCTTACCTATCAAAAATACATAAACTCCCACCAGAAAAAGTCAGCCAGATTATTGCTCTAATGACAATAAATAACCAACCCATAGGGAACCTGCGAGCATCTGCTGAAGAAGAAGATCTGCCTTGGGAAAAAGTAACTAAATCAGAGCCAGGTTATGAGAACCTTCCAACGCAAGTAAATGTATTCGTCAGTAACATGATTTTCATTGAGAAAGAGGGTTTACCCCAGAAACTGATCAACAGGATTATCCGTCTTGCTGCCTTTCTCAATCCTGACTATTATCGAACACAGGCTTTAAGACTGCCTCTATATAATAAGCCCAGAATCATTAATCTATCGTCTGAAAGTCTGAAGCATATTGCCATCCCCAGAGGCTGTTTAGAAGACCTGATAAAGCTGTTTGAGCAATTGAGTGTTGAATCTTGTATTCAATAAAAATCCGAACAAGGGCTGTAGCAGAGTTTTGAGTTTAAGGGCAACCTCTATGATGAGCAACAAAAGGCAGGAAAAGATCTGCTTCGCTATAACAATGGCATTTTATCAGCTTCAACAGCCTTTGGCAAGACTGTCGTGGCACTTTGGTTGGTTTCTCAAAGAAAGACAAGTACCTTGATTATAGTGCACCGAAGACAGCTTCTCCAGCAATGGAAAGAACGAATTGCTTGTTTCTTGAATATCCCACTTAAAGAAATCGGAGAAATCGGTGCAGGCAAAGATAAACGAACCATGAAGTTAGACATTGCGATTATCCAGAGCCTATATCGTAATCAAGAGGTAAAAGAGTTTGTGCATGATTATGGAATGGTAATAGTGGATGAATGCCATCATATTTCTGCTTTTTCGTTTGAGCAAGTACTTAAAGCTGTAAAAGCCAAATATGTATATGGGCTAACTGCGACTCCCATCCGGAAAGATGGTCAGCATCCTATTATGACAATGCAGTGCGGACCTATCAGGTATATCGTTGATGCACGAAACAAGGCTAATCAGACAACTTTCACCCAATCAGTTATCATCAAGGATACCGATTTTACCTTACCGGCATTGAACAACTCAGCAGACTTAAATATTGCTGAACTGTACAACGCGCTAACTGAGGATGACGCCAGAAACAATGTGATCCTCGATGATGTCATTGCCGCAATCATGGCTAGAAGAAGCCCGCTAATTTTGACCGAAAGGACTGCTCATGTTGATTTCTTTGAAGAGAAACTAACTGGCTTCGCAAAAAATATCATAGTACTTAAAGGTGGCATGGGTAGAAAGCAACTCAAAGCTATAATGGATAAGCTTCGCTCCATACCTGAAAAGGAGGAAAGGCTGATCATTGCAACTGGCAGATACATCGGAGAAGGCTTTGATGACAGCAGGCTGGACACTCTCTTTCTCACGATGCCGATATCTTGGAAGGGGACACTGCAACAGTATGCCGGTAGATTGCATCGCACTCATGAATCAAAAACAGATGTGCTGATCTATGACTATGTGGATAGAAATGTACCAGTTTTTGCGGCAATGTACCAGAAGAGATTGAAAGGGTATAAATCTATGGGATATTCTGTTAGAGAGATTTAGCGGAACTACATGATTATTGTTTTAACAACTCATCCAGCCTTTTGAAAGTATCAAAGGTTCGATGCCCATCTTCAATGAATACTGTCTTCCTACCGAATAGATTTGGCTGAGGCAAGGCAGGAAGAGTTGCTTGAACATATCGTCATAAGCTGTCAGAAGAGCGAGGAGCTAAAAGATCTATTTATCAATTTGAACCCACATCATAGGGATCGGTGAATAGCATTCCAGTAGCCCCTAACGCTCAATTTCTGATTATTTCTATAGTTGAAGTCAAGCGGTTTATTGCGTCATCGTTGAGATTTATTTCATCCAGAATAGGTATTTGTCCTTAAACTCGATAAAGTTTTGTTTTAATTCACTACCTATCGTATCTATTTTCCGAACTTCATCTATTGTTTGATTATAAAGAGTTTCCCAAGTTAGACAAATTAACTTATCCTGATACTCAGGTTTAACAAATTCACGCGCTTTATTCGCTTGATTGTTAACTGTTGCGTTAAACTTTGGATATAGAAAGATGAGATAGGTACTATCATCTATGTGGACTAAGTTTCTCATGAGTTGATAGTTTTCCAAGAAGTTTTCACAAGTATTCCACTTTTTAGCGATTACTTTCGAGGCTAATTGTTTATATAGTTTCGTGTACTTCTCTTCATAGGTTGCCTTCTTTTGTTTATCAATTCGCCCAAATCCATCTTCAGTGTACTTAACTTCAAACAAGAGTTTGACACTTGCATCTGATATGCATAAATCAAAGTTTGTGGGATATTGTCCATTATATTTGTCTAACTCTGATTCATACTCAAACTTGATCTTCATAAGGTTGGGGGTCTCAATGGCGATTTTCTCCAAACATTGACTTTGTATTACAGAAATAATACAATTCTTGAGCAAATCATTCACAACAAAAGGGTAGAAAAAGTTCACGCACATCGACTGTGAAGAATTCAGATGATGATAAAATCGATGCAATTTTATCCTTTCTTTTTTTAAATATGCCCAGCATGTGTTTCTGTACGTTGATAAGAGGTTTAGTTTTCGTACATTGTTCTCACTGTACTGTTGACGCAAGTTTTCGTTATCGATAACTGGAAGTATGTGATCATGGGTTACATACCTGTTCTCCTTTTTATTGATCCACCACTTCCCATTTTCTTCGATACTTAAAATGTCACGTTTGTAATCTCCCATGTGGGTTAGCACTTCTGTTTTGAAACTCATGATTCCTCCTTCGAACCAGTCTTAGTATCCTTGAATATTTCATTAAATTCAGCACTGAAATTCGCTTTTAACCATGCACAATGATATGCGATTTTAGTCAAGGTCATTGCGTGATACTTTGGAAATGCAGCTCTGCCATATCTCTTTAGCAAGCTCAAAACATGGTTTATTATAGGTTCAGTGATACCATTTTCCAGGGCTTTTGCAGCAAAGGTCTCGAAGATGAGTTTTAGATCCTTGGGCTTTCCATGTATTAGCACTCTCTTAAAGTGTTTGGCTTCTTCATAGTTGTATCCTGATATCTGCTGCAGCAGGGCGATTGTCTGTTCATGATAGATAATCATGCCATAGGTATCTGCTAAAATGTCTTTCAGGATGGGATGTGGATATGCTTGCTTATCCCTACGCCTATTCATGTAGTCATTGATGCGTTTATCCGGTTTGGGGGCGTTAAACACAATAAACGCCATTAGTTCATTGAAACAGCACGGCATAAACTTCTGCAATGCTTGCTGGGTGCGACTGGTATCGAGATGAAAGACACCGGCTGTATCACTTTTTGCGATCATAGCGTAGGTTATGGCATCATTGAGTGGAATTGTGTCGGGGTCTATAGACAGTCCCCGGTTCTCTTTGATCCGAGCTAAACAGTTCTGCATATCCAGAAGAGCATCCAGCTCAAATATGTTTAAGATTGGATAACCAAGCTTCTCTGAAGCCTGCAAATCAAATTGGCAGTTTGGCATTGCCTGACTGCGGAGTACAATCGGCAAGGGGGCATTTTTCGGTATAATAGCAAAGACGGTTGGCATATGCCCAGAATGTTCAAATATCCCCTCTAAGTCCGAAGTAATGCTTACTGCTGCTGAGTACAGATAGTCTTCCAAAGCGAAACAAGAGAAATCTATGGATTGCATTATCGCAGCAAAAACTGACTTTGAATGCCGGGGCATCATCTCAGTTAGCCATTCGATTTTATCGCCCGATACTCCCAAGACCTTAGCGACAGCACTAAACAGACCTTTAGTAGAGTAGCGACCATAGGTACCGACAGCTACAATCTGATAATCACTCAAGCTGTTTTGAAGGGTTTCGACAAGCTCTGTCAGTGAACCTTTAGGAATGTGTATATTGAGTTGATTCTTAGCTTTATATGATATGTAAGTGCATCCACAGACCCCGTTGAGCTGCTCTTTGTTGATCATATCCGAGACACCCTTATTCATCTGCAAAGGTAGCTCAGTGTCAACGGAATTTTAATATGCACCAGTTTTGGCACTTTAAAGTGCACCACTTACCATCTCAATTGAAGTTCTCCGACGGCGCTTTGGAGCGTAGCGGAAAAGCGCCGTCGGAGAACTTTTC
>Ga0172377_10002693_pt1 | contig 18212 bp, 16 predicted proteins | sample Pumphouse3metaG_FD_119749 | JGI IMG/M metagenome (GOLD analysis project Ga0172377, IMG submission 119749) | Leachate microbial communities from a municipal landfill in Southern Ontario, Canada - Pumphouse #3 metaG | ecosystem: Engineered > Solid waste > Landfill > Unclassified | place: Canada...
CGACGTCAAACCAGTACAGTAGTAGAACGCATACATGCCGATGGACGTGACGCTGTCAGGCATCGTCACCGACGTCAAACCAGTACAGTAGTAGAATATGCCTTCGCCTATGGACGTGACACCATCGGGTATCGTCACGGACGTGAGGCCGCTACAGCCGTAGAACGCATAGTTTCCTATGGACGTTACGCCGTCAGGTATGACGACGCCTCCTTCGTATCCTCCGGGACACTGTATCAAAGATGTCTTGTCTTTGTTGTAGAGGATACCTAGACCGTCGTTCGAATAGTTGTCGTTATCGACGGAAACGACAAATTCCGTGAGACCTGTGCAGTAGGAGAACGCATCGATGCCGATGGACGTCACGCTTGCAGGTATCGTGACGGACATGAGACCTGTGCAGCCGTAGAACGCGCCTTCGCCTATGGACGTGACACCATCGGGTATCGTCACGGACGTGAGGCCGCTACAGCCGTAGAACGCAAGGGCGCCGATATACGTGACGCTGTCAGGCATCGTCAGGGAAGTCAGGCTCGCACAATCGAAGAATACAAAGTCGCCGATTGATGACACATCGTATGTCACCGAATCATACGTCACGGAAGACGGGACCGTCATTTCCGTTATGCTTTGATCATCTAGGCCTGCGACCTCCGCGGTGCCGTCGTCCTTGATCGAATATTCCAGGCCGCCGTCCGAGAAGGACGTGCCTGCTCCCCCGCCCTCCACCGGTTCGGAATCAAAAACGACCAGATACGAAGAAACGACGGCCAAAACAACAACTGTGAACAAAGATGCTTTCAGAACAGAGGACATGGACATACTTTTACAACCTTTCCGATTATGCCGAGTATGGACAACAGACTGATATCTTTTGAGATCGGACAGCATTATCTGGCTCTGAGCATGTGCGAATTCTCCTAAACGCAGTTTTTTAAATTAAATACTTTTTGCTCGGATCGCTTTCAAACAATTGCTTCCAGCGCGTTGATGCAGACAGTTTTGAGCGGCATCGTCCGATAGCCGGAATTCCAATATGACCCTGATAAATTAAGCAAAATGAAGAGAAACAAGAGAATGATGGCATCTCTCAAGGTTGATGAAACGGTAGCGGAACCGAACCGATTGGTCGGTTTAGTCGTGACTTATTGCGATATATACTTGAATATATGTGAAATATTAAATCCGAACACTAGGATGATGTACCATGTTCCCGTCAGGAACCAAGATTCCTTCGGTCGTATTGTTCATCGGAATAGTTCTGTTCGCATTGTGTTGGACAGGGGCCGTGCTACTGGACCCGTCTTGGACGTTCGGCGTCAACACCATGAGCGAGCTTGGTATTTCCAAAACGGACGCCAGATATCTGTTTCTGATAGGTTGTTTGGGAACTGGGGCCTGCACGTGCTTGTACGGAGCGCTTATGGCATACTCTTTGAAGCCATTGCTTCTGCGCTCCGTTTTCACTATCTTATCGATCGGGGGAATATTCCTCATGGGCGTAGGATTCTTCACCATGGACACAGACCTGCATATCGTGTTCACGGCCGCGTTCTTCATCTCCATCGCGCTGAGCATGGTCAATTACACCCTTTACGTGGCATTCGCCGAAGAGAACTATCTGCTCGCCACCTATACCGCCTTGCTGATCGTAGCGAATATCCTGTTATTGCTTCTCACGCCGCTGGCGTTCGTAGAGCCTGTGGCGGTGATCATGTTCATGGTCTGGATTCTGAGCATAAACCACAGCTTTTTTTGGAATGAGGACAAATGGTTCGTTATTAATTACGGAAGATAAGCTTCTTGCTTAATTAATATTATATCTCAGCTCCATCCGTCGTAATACATCGCAACAGCGGTGACGAATACGGCGCCTGCCATGAGAAGGATGATCCCCCAGGATACTATTTTGATCTTGGTCTGCTTTTTCATAGGGGGCCATCATCAGTATGGATAATAATCCTTTAGTCGGGATACTTGCCATGAACATTACCGGGCCAAGAATGTCTCTTTAAGGACAGTTACAATATTCACTTTTGTATGTGAAAAGAATCAATGAAGGATAAACATGTAGATCTGAACTGATAATGTCGCATTTTGGGAATTACTAAGTGAGCGGCGGACTATCTGAAGAGGACATGGAAGTTTCCTTCTCGGATGCCTCCCCATATCGATCCTCATCCGGACCATCCCCCTACATCTTCGATAGATGATCTGGCACGTTACCCATGCTGATAACAAAGATATTAGGTCCATAACAACGGAACATCGACGATAGAGCCGTTTTCCATCGAGACGACCCGACGTCGCCATGCGGCGTTTGAGACAAACGGATAAAAGAGTTTGACCCCTCCCGGAGGAGGGGCTGGTGTTTTGCTTACTCCGCACACTTGCCGTCGCACTCGACCTTCACGAGGAAGAATGCGAGGTAGAGAGTCAGTATGAAGTTCGCGACGGCGGCTATTCCCTTCAGGAGCACCCATATGTCGGTGCCCTCGGCCACCGCGACTCCGCCGAATATGAATATCAGCGCCGTGGTGATCAGGATCGTCGTCAGTACGGGCGGGTTCTTGGCCAGGTAAGACCAAAGGAACGCTACCAGGTACAGCACTCCGAGCGCAATGTTGGTGTAGATGTCCCCACCGGCCCATCCGGCGTAGAATACACCCGCTGCGACCAAGGCGAACACTGTGGCGCCGAAGTTGGACCCGGCCCTGTATGCGCCGATAGCTGCGAGCAGTATGAATACGGCACATATCATTACGAATTTTCCGAGCTGCTCGGCTGCGAGCCCGTACGTGCTGTCCGCGTACTGCACGAAGCATATCATAGCGATCGGTAGCGATACCAACGCTACGAAGAACAGCCCCATGGCCGTCGTGTCTATGCATTTCTCTGTCATTTGTTTTTCCTCCAGGACATTAGTCCCGTTTATGAATCTTACTTGCTTGTATTAAAGGTTTCCTTTATTATTAAATATCATTTTGAAAAGATATCCAGCATATCAAATAACCAGGTCCGCGGCCCCCGTACTAAGGTGGCTTTCCCATCCCTCGAACCGACCCCTGCGCTCGGCCTCTGCGCTCGATTTTTTACATTAATTCTGCTCGCCGATCACCGGCACCAAAAGGACGTTCCTCTTCGAGGGGTCCTTAACTTTTGACGCCATGATCTCCTGCACCCTGTTGAAAAGCTCAGGCGATACGGCCGTGTGGGCTTCGTGGCGTATCAGGACGTCCTCCCACCTCATGTATCCCGCATAGACCGGGTTGTGGAGGATGTTGCTCAGATTGAACTTATTCCAGATGTTGCCTTTTCTTGTCAGGGTCTCTTCTTCGTTGAGATTGCTGCATATCTCGTCGATCGTCCTTCCGTCATAGTACTGGAAAAATATGTTCTCTGCCACGTCGAGCTCGTCCCTGACGGCTTCGAGGGCCCCGTTGTTTATGCGGTAGCCGAATGGAGGATTGAACCCCATCGTCTTCCTTTCCGACGCATCGTTTTCCAGGTTCTCGGCCTTCTCGCGCATGCCGAAGTAGGTGCGCTCGCCGATCTGCTCGCTTTCCAGCTGCGCTATACGCTGTATCATGTCCACCACGAACCTCCCCAGTGCGTTCGTGGTGTCCAATGCCTCCGTTGAAGAGACGAACATCTTGCCCTTGGAGCTGATGTCCTCCATCATCTCCATGAAGTTGCGGCTGTTCCTGTGGATACGGTCCATCTTTACAACGAGCATTACGTCCCAGAGGTCCGACTCTTCGATCATCTTCGCATAAGCGGGACGTTTCACGGTCCTTCCGGAATATCCGTCGTCCTCGTAGAACTTCGCAATGTTCCAGCCCTGGGAAATGCAGTAGTTGGTCAGCATCTCCTTCTGCGCATTCAGAGAGTATCCGTCCTGTGCCTGCTCGTCTGTAGAAACGCGAACGTATATCGCGGCCCGGTAGTTCTTGTCTTCATCCATTGAAAGGCCCGTTCACTGCCTCGTAGGCTTCCTTGTCGATTATCGCCATGTGACCGCCTTCCCTGACGATCCCGTCCCATTCGATATACCCTAGGTAGATGGGGTTGTGGAGGATGTTGCATATGGACTGCCTGTTCCAGGCGCCTCCTTTCTTGGCTGGGATCCTAGCACGGTTGAGGGAGTCCGCTATGTCCTCCATAGAGGAGCCCTCGTTGTACAGACGGTATATGGCCTTGACTGTGTAAGCCTCGTCCTCGACAACTTCCAGCATCCCCCTGGAATAGACGTATCCGTAAGGGTGGCCGGACCCCATGGGGCCGGTGCCGAACTGTGCCTTCTGCATCATCCCGACCTTGACCCTCTCTCCGATCTGCTCGCTTTCCAGCTGGGCGATGCGCTGCATGATGTCCATGACGAAACGGCCCATGGCAGTGGTGGTGTCGAACTTCTCCTGCATGGAGTTGAATTCTTTGCCGTGTTTCCTGAGCTCGTCCATCATAAGCGTGAAGTTGACGCTGTTCCTGTGGATGCGGTCCATCTTCAGAACGAGAAGGATGTCCCAGGACTCCGATTCGGAGAACATTCTGCGATATTCGGGACGGTCGATGTCCCTTCCGGAGCACCCCTCGTCCCTATATTTCCCCCCGATGTTCCATCCTCTGACCTGGCAATAGGCCTCCAGACGCTTCATCTGAGCGTCGAGGGAGTACCCTTCTTTGGCCTGGTCTTCAGTCGACACCCTCGTGTAAAGTGCAGCCCGCATTTGATCCCATCGACATCACAATAGGTCGGACGGATATTTAATTTTTTCAGACAAATGTCTGACGGGACAGAAATAAAGACCATGTATCAAAACATTAACGTTACCGTCGTAGATCGCGATGGTAGGACGGTGCCAGACATTTAATCATTATTAACGGCAAATGCCATCGTACGTCCCGTCGGATATGTTCGGACTTAAAAATTTGAGTCGAGGGGGAAGTACCCCCTCGTTAATGGTTTCACATCATTCCCGGAGGCATGCCGCCCATTCCGCCCGCTCCCGGCGGGGGGGACTGGGCTCTGCGCGCGGTTATGACATCGTCGATCCTGAGGATCATGTTGGCGACCTCACAAGCAGAGCTTATGGCCTGCTTCTTCACCCTGAGGGGTTCGACTACGTTCTTCTTGAGCATATCGACGGCCTCGCCGCTGTCGAGGTCGATGCCGTAGACGGCGCCGTTCTTGTGTTCCTTGTGGGCCTTCTTCAGGTTGATGATGCTGTCGATGGGGTCGATTCCTGCGTTCTCGGCGAGGGTCCAGGGGATTATCTCCAGGGCCTTCGAGAACTTCTCGATCGCCAGCTGCTCCCTTCCTCCGATGCTGGAGGCGTAGGAGGCCAGTCTGATTCCGACCTCTATCTCGGGTGCGCCTGCTCCGGCGACGACCTTTCCGTCCTCGATGGCTACTCCGACGACGCGGATCGCGTCGACGAGCGCCCTCTCCACCTCTTCTATGACGTGCTCTGTGCCTCCGCGGGCGAACAGGGTCACGGCCTTGGGGTTCTTGCATCCGGTGATGAAGACCATTCCGTCCTCGCCGATGAGCTTCTCCTCGACGACGCCGGCGGATCCCAGGTCGCTGCTGTTGATCTCTGCGGTGTTGCCGACTACCGTTCCAGCGGTCGCTTTCGCGATGGCCTCGAGGTCGCTCTGCTTGAGCCTCCTGCATGCGAAGATGCCCGCCTTGGCGAGGTAGTGCTGGGCCAGGTCGTCGATCCCCTTCTGGGAGAGGACGACGTTAGCTCCGGACTTCTTTATGCTGTCCACCATCGCCTTGAGGCTGTTCTCCTCCTCCTCGAGGAAGGAGTTCATCTTCGTGGGGTCGGTGATCTGTATCTGTGCGTCGAACTCGGTCTTCTTGACCTCGAGCGCGCATGAGAACAGTGCTATCTTGGCGTTCTCGACCTTCTTGGGCATGCGGGGGTGGACGCGCTCTTTGTCGATCACGATACCCTTTATCATGCATGTGTTGCCGATGTTCTCGCCTATTTTCTTCTGTATGTGTATGTCGTCGGTGTCGACCTTTCCGTCGTCTTCGACGGACCTGCAGGCCTGGACCACTATCTTGGCGAGCTTGGCCTCTTCCTCTCCGACGGCTTTGCCTGTAAGCGCGGTGGATGCGACCTTCTCAAGAAGTTCGTCGGTGTTGACCGGTACCGCGATCTCGTCCAGAATTTCGGCCGCTTTCTCGGCCGCGAGCCTGAATCCGTTGGTGATCACGGTCGAGTGGACGTTGGAGTTGATGAGCTCCTCGGACTGTTTGAGCAGCTCTCCGGCTATTACGACCGAGGTCGTGGTGCCGTCTCCGCACTCGGCGTCCTGGGTCTTGGCGACCTCGACCACCATCTTGGCGGCGGGGTGCTGTACGTCGATCTCTTTCAGAATGGTCACTCCGTCGTTGGTGATGACCACGTCGCCGATGGTATTGACAAGCATTTTGTCCATCCCTTTAGGCCCTAGAGTCGACCTGACGGCGTCCGCCACCGCTTTCGCGGCCGCTATGTTGTTGAATTGCGCTTCCCTGTCCCTGTTTCTTTCAGTGCCCTCTCTGAGCACTATTATAGGCTGATTTCCAGAACCATACATTGGATTATCCTCCTTTGTCTTGGTTACGATAAATTTGTTCTTCTATATTAACTATTCCTTCACTACCAGCGCAGTTTTCGTTGGTCGCGGGCCCGTTTTATCAAAGGATAAGGATATATATTCATAAGTAAAATATCTTCCGGATGCGTACTTTCAGGATCAACTACGACTCGATGGAAGGAGTGTGGCTGGTCTACCTAGGGGTGTGTTTTTGGGGAGCTTCGCTGCTTTATCTTGCTTTCTTCGCAAGCAGGTGGCCCTTCCCCTCTGTAACTTACGTCGCCCTGCTCCTCAGCTTTCTGATAGGCGGCGGCATTGTCTGCATAGGATACAGGAACCGCGGAGGAGAGGTGCAGGTGAGGGTATCGCACCTTACCGCGGCGATGATACTCTATATGGTATTCTATGTATTGTACATCAGGCTGACCGTCTACGGCTCCATGAACGGGACGTCCCTCTTGTTCTTGGCGATCGTTCTGGCGGTCTCGCTGATCATATTCTTCTATTCGCTTTCCGTGAGGGACAAGCTCACCTTCAGAATACGTCGGTGACCTCCATGCCGGAGTCCCCGGCGAGACGCCGTATCTTCTCCAACGCCTCGGCAGAACCGGTTATCCCCATGCGGTCCAGCCTCTGAGAGAGCAGCGGTCGCAGGTTCAGACGGTCGATGCACATGCGCCTTACGCCTGTGGAAGCGACGGCTTCTACGAATTCCTCCTCCCTGCCTTCCAGGAACCTGAGCACCGGTCCCACCAGCGCATAGGTGTCCACGCCCGCGCAGGTCAGCTCCCTAAGGGCATCCAGCCTCCTTGCTGGAAGCGGTGCGCCCGGCTCGGTCACATGGGAGACCTTCTCGTCGAGCGTTGTGATGGTGATCCCCACCTCCCCCTTCATCCCAGAGATGATGTCCAGGTCGCGGAGGATCAGGTCGGACTTCGTGTGCACATGGACCCTAAGACCGGCGGACCTAAGGACCTCCAGGCACTGGGAGGTCAGCATGAACCTCTTTTCGGCGTACTGGTAGGGGTCGGTGACGGTCCCCACGCCAACTGTGCCGTCTATGTTCCTCACCTCTTTGGCCAATCTCTCCGCTATGTTGCTCCTGACCTTCACGATGCGCCATTGCCCGAATTCCGTGTGGGTCACCTCGGGCCCGTAGCAGTACACGCAGCCGTGCTCGCAGCCTCCGTAGGGATTCAGAGCGTAATCTATGCCTGGGAGGCCTGACGGGGAGAGAGCCCTTTTGCATTTCACGGTCTCGAACACACCGTCCCATTCGTCCGAGGGCGTGAAGTCGAGAAGGTCAGTAATAGTCCTCTATCCTCCTTTGCGTATACCAGTCCTTCAGGACCCCCGAGTTGCTGACCCATGTGCCCTTGGGTATGTCCATGACCCTGTCCACGTGGTCCATCGCCCGGTCCAGGGTATCATAGCTGTACGGCTTGGTGCGCAGGGCCTCCCTGACGTTCTCCCTGACGTTCCATACGCCTACGGGCATGACGTATCCGGGGTGCGCCTCGCGGAATATCACGACGCCCGCCGTGCGCCTTTCGCTGATGAGAAGCTCGTTCACGGCCATCCTGGCAGCGTAGTAGCATCCGCCGATGTGGGCGTATTCCTTCCGGCCGTCGAAGAACTCGCAGTCGCTGATTATGTCGACGGTACGTCCGGTCGGGTTCCATGTGGTGTTCGGATACCAGGCCTCGATGAGCTCGTACCTCCAGGTGCAGGGCATCATCAGGATGCACCAGCGGTTGTCCAGCTGCTCCCACTGATATATGCGGTAGTCATCGATCGTGCCGTAGAACTTGGTGGTCTCCAGCAGATCTTTGCCTATTATGTCGTCCACCGCCGTGATGCTCCATCTCGTGGGGACGAACCTGCGCCGCTTGTCCACGCCCATGGTCCCCACGGAGAACGCCTTCTCTATCTCTGATATCAGCGTCCCGTTGCGGTAGGACGATATGACGGCATCCACGGCCTTCATGTCGGTGTCGTAGAAGCTGCGTTCCAGGTTCCTTTCGAACCTGCCGTTGCTCTTCTTCATGGACGTCATCCTTGCGGACGGCCCGAACGGCTGCACCTCGTCGTCCATGACCAAGCGCCCCCTTGGCTTGTGGGAGAATTCCGCCTCGATGTCCAGGGGGCGCTCCGTAAGGGCGATCTCCTGTATGTCGTCGACCACCCTGCCCGACTTTTTGAAGTCGCAGGCATCTATCCTGATCTTTCCGCGGACGAGCTTGAACCTGAAATCGACTATCTCGTCTATGCTCTTCCCCACCCAGCGCTCGGGTGTGTCCATTATGGAAGTGTCTCCGAACTCCGGAGGAATGAGCGGGCCCACGTCCACCTTGGGATATCCGAACCTTCCTACGAACACGGCGGGAGGGCTGCTCCCCGCAAGGTCCTTGGTGTCTATCATCGGCAGGGTCTTCTGCTGTGAGTAGAACTTGATCATCAGCGGGCATCTGTCCTTGCCGCACAGCCTGCGGGAGCCCTTGCAGATGGAACATAATCCCGATTTGATCTCGGTGCTGTTCATCGCGGCCATCGGGTCGAAGAAGGTCTGTCCGCTCATCTCTCGGAGACCCTGCCTCTGGCTATCATGGCGGCCATCGCGCCCGCCCCAATTCCGTTGTCTATGTTCACCACGCTCAGGCCGGGAGAGCAGGATTGCAGCATCCCCATAAGGGCCGCGAGCCCGTCGCCTCCGATGCCGTAGCCTGTGGATGTGGGCACTCCTATGACCGGCACCGGGGAAAGCGAAGACACAAGGGTTGGCAGCGCCCCTTCCATGCCGGCGACCGCCACTACCGCTGCGGCGTCCTTCTATATGATCTCCTTCATAGGAGATATCAGACGGTGCATTCCCGAGACTCCGATGTCATAGTATTCCAGGCACGAGCAGCCCATCATGCGGGCCATAAGGACCGCCTCGCCGGCGACCGGTATGTCGGATGTCCCGGCGGTTACCACGGCCACCGGGCCGTACTTCTCCTCCGGGAATCCGCCGAGGACTATGCATCCGCACTCCCTGTGGAACTCCGCCCCCTCGATGCCGTCTGCCGCTCGGAAGTGTTCCTCGGCGGCCCCCGACACCAGAAGCCTCCCTCTGGACCCCCGCAATATCTTTGCCACGGTCTCGGGGGCCTTCGCCCTGGCGTATACGACCTCGGGAGTTCCCTTCCTGACCTCTCTTCCCAGGTCCATATTGACATCGTTCCCTATCGACTCGATGTAGTCGGCGCGGAGGGACCTTTCCGCCTCCGCGGCGCCGATCCTGCCCGCCTTGTAGGATTCCAACACCTCTCTGATGTCCATATGCGCTCGTATGTGTGCGAAGGGTTAAAGACATTCGCGGAAATGTTAAGGATGAGATGAACAGGTTCGAGGAAGTTTGCGAATTCCTGAGAAAGATGGACTCTGCTGTGCTGGCGTTCTCCGGCGGTTTCGACAGCTCGTATCTGGCCGAGGCCTGCGTGAGGTCTATAGAAGACGTTACTGCCGTTTTCGTGGACACTCCGATGGTCAGCAGGAAGCAGAGGGTCGAGGCGGAGAGGATCGCCGGTTCGATAGGTATCCCCTTTATGGTGGCAGAGCTCGGATGGAAGGACATGCCGGGCGTGGAAGCGAACGGGGCGGACCGCTGCTATCGCTGTAAAAGGGCGATCTACTCGACGGTCAGGACGCTGGCGGTCGAACTTGGAACTGGAAACTGCATATGCGGGGACAACTACGACGACCTCCCCCAGGACCGCCCGGGCCACAAAGCGGCCGTGGAGCTCTTCTTCTTCAGGCCCCTCGAGTCGCTGAAAGTAGGAAGAAAGGAGATAGTCGGGCACGTGACGTCAAAGGATTGGTCGAAGGGGCTGGTCAAGGACACGTGCCTTTCCACCCGCATACCCTGCGGCACCGTCATCACCGATGCCGCGCTGAGGGAGGTCGAGGAGTGGGAGGCCCTCGTCCGGAAGACGGCGGGGGTGGAACAGGTGAGGTTCCGTTATTACGGGGACAGCGCGCTGGTGCAGACCTCCCCGGAGGAACTGGAGCTGCTCCGCCGAGCATGGGGCCGACTGAAAGAAATGGCCGATGAGAAGGGGATATCCCTCGAGTTCGATCCCGAGGGATATAAGGGATTTTAAAGCGGGAAACGGACGTTAATCCATGCAAGGGGTATCCCGCTTCTGAAATTAACATAACTTGCCTTAATTTAATGGTTCCTAACGAAGAGGCGTGGCTGGAAGGGCGTCCGAAAGTCCGACGTTGCGGAAAATCATCTCACGGTGCGTTCTTGCCGCGGGACCTATATCCTCGCCCCTCCCCATCCCGAGGCGCAGATCCTCAGCTCGAGCCCGAACACGTCTTTGAACGGTTCCGAGAGCTCTTCGAGCTTCCAGACCTCCATGCTAAGATCCTCTTTGGACTTCAGGTCGATGAGCACGCTGTCTCCGACCGTAAGCACACGCATGCTGTCCACGGGCGATGACCTGTGCCTGTCCAGCACGTCGGCCATCCGGAGCATCATCGCGCAGTAGCGGACGGTCTTCGCCCGTTGCCTGGGAAGCGTCTTCAGGAGCTTGTGGTTCGCTCCTGGGAACCGCTTGTGGTGGAACTTTGCCATCAGCGCCATGTCCTCCAGCTCCGCCGAGGTGAAACCGGGCATGTTGGAGTTCAGAATTATCGTGTAAGAGTGGACATTGTGCTTGTTGTAGCTGATGAACTCTCCTATGTCGTGGAGCGTCGCCGCATATCCAAGCAGCTCCCTGACATCGCCGTTCATCGAGTGAAGGCCGAGGTCTTTCGTGCTGTCGAACAGCTGCATCGTGAGCATGTTCACCTGGGATGCGTGCTTCTCGTTGAAACCGCAGCGCCTGGCGAGGGTCATGACGGACGATCGCCTGAGGTTGAACTCCTTCCTCCCCTTGCCCAACAGATAGTCGAACTGCATCCCTTCTCTGAGCCCGCGGTCGCTGATGAATATCTTGTCTATCTCGAAAAGACGCATCAGCTCCTCTGCTATGGCTCCGCCTCCGATGATTATATCCGACCTTCCGGGATTCATCCTGGGCACGCCGCGGCGCTGGACCTCGTCCATTGCGCACAGGTCCCTCATCAGCTCCGAAAGCTCTTTTTTCGTCATGTACGAAGCATCGCCGTCCCTGCGGGCGGCGCAAATCTCGGCCAGATTTATCATCGTGCCGGACGACCCCACCGCCCTGTCGAATCCTATCTCCCTGAGCCTGTTGGCCGCGTTCTCGGCCACTTTGTCCACGGCACGGAGGATCTTCTCGTATTCGGCGCTGGACACGACGCCCCGCTGGTCTATTCCCAGCCCGTAGGAGAAGCGCACCGAGCCCGCCATCAGGCTGTCGAGGAATATCGTCTCGCTGCCTTTGCAGAGGTTGATCTCGGTGCTTCCTCCTCCGAGGTCGATGTCCACGCACCTGTCCGGAGGCCCGTACGGTCCGAACACGCCGAGCCCCACGAGCCTGGCCTCCTCGGTACCGGATATTATCCTCAGATCGATCCCCGCTTCGGAGGCCGCATCCAGAAGCTCGTTCCTGTTGTAGGCCTCGCGTGCGGCGCATGTCGCGAATGCGAAGATCTCCTCTGCGCCCATGTCCTTGGCGATCTTTACGAAACGTCCGATGACCAGCTTCGTCCTCTCTATCGTCTCCTGGTCTATGAATCCCTCGGCGAAGAGGTTCTGTCCCAGCCTCACGGACTCCTTGTCGTCGAATATCGGGGCGCCCACGGAATCAGGGAAGAACTGGGTCACCAGCACATGTATCGAGTTCGTGCCCACATCTATGAAACCGACGGTCCTGCCGTCAACCATGCCAGCACCCTCTGTGGTCTATGAACCATTTCTGCGACCTGACCAAGGGCTCCTTCTTCTTCCTCGCCACCGGAACATAGGTTCCGTCGGCGGTCAGCTCGCTGGCCTTGACGTTGTCGTCGAGGTGCACGCGCAGGATGTTGTCCCTGATGGAGACCAGCATCTCCTTGTCGAGGACCGGGAACAGCGTCTCGACCCTCGCAAGGAGGTTCCTCGGCATTATGTCCGAGGACCCCATATACATCTCCGGGTCGCCACCGTTCTCGAAGTAGTAGATGCGCGCATGCTCCAGGAACCTGTCGACGACCCTTACGACGCGTATGTTCTCAGATACTCCGGGAATCCCGGGACGGAGGCAGCACAGCCCCCGTATGTTCAGCTCTATCTTCACGCCGGCGATGGAAGCGCTGTAAAGGCTGGCGATTATGTCGGCGTCTATGAGTCCGTTGGCCTTCAGTGCGATATATCCGCTGCCGGTCTCCTCTTTGCGCCGGATCTCCCTCTCTATCTTCTCGATGAGCGAATCCTTCAGGTTCAGAGGCGACACCAGCAGCTGCTTGTAGTCTCTGGGCCCGAAATAGCCGGTGAGGGAATTGAACAGCTCGCCCACGTCCTCCCCGATCTCCTCGTCCACCGTTAGGAACGATATGTCAGCGTACTGCTTGGCTGTGCTCACGTTGTAGTTGCCGGAGCTCATGTGGGTGTATCTGACGAGATGGCCGCCTTCCAGGCGCACCGCCTGCAGGAGCTTTGAATGGACCTTGAGCTCCAGGGGCCCGAAGACCACGTGTATGCCCAGCTGTTCCATGCTTTTCGCAAGCTGGATGTTGTTGGTCTCATCGAATTTCGCCCTTATCTCCATCAGAACGGATACGGTCTTCCCCCTCTCTCTGGCGTCTCTCAGGGCCTGGATTATAGAAGGGTCCTTTCCGATCCTGTACAGGCATATCTTGATGCTCTGGACCGCCGGGTCGTGGGCCGCTTCCTGGAGGAACCTGACGATTATGCCGAACGATTCGTAAGGATGGTACAGCACCCAGTCCCTCTTGGCTATGGCCTCGAATATCGACGAGCCCTCCGCCAGCTCCGGCGGGCAATAGGGCCTGAAGTCCTTCTCTTTGAGGCCCGGCATGTTGAGGTCATAGAGCTCCCAGAGGCTGTTAAGCATCAGCGGCGAACCGGACCTGTGTATCTGCTCCAGCCCGAGGTCCAGGTTCTTGCCGAAAAGCTCCACCATGTCCTGGGGCATCGAGGACTCTGTGACCATCCTGACCGGAAAACCGGTGCCCCTGCCTTCGATGGACTCCTCTACGGCCGACATGAGGTCGCAGGCCTCGTCGATCGTCACCTTGGTGTCCGCATTCCTGGTCACCCTGAACGCGTAGACTCCGTTGATCTTGAAACCGGGGAAGAGCTTCTGCACGTTGTGGCGCACTATGTCCTCAAGAAGGACGTAGTCGAAGCCCGAGGATTCGGACGGTATACGGACGAAGCGGTTGAAGGGACCGAGAGGCATCTTGATCCTCGCATACATCACCTGCCCTTTGATGCCCTCCATCTTGACCGCGAGGCTGAGCGTGTTGCTTGAAATGAAAGGGAACGGATGCGATACGTCCAGCGCGAGAGGCGTCAGAAGGGGATGGATGCGGTCGTTGTAGAACGAATCGACGGCTTCGGTCTGCTCGTCGGACAGGTCGTCGATGGAAAGGATCCTGATCCCTTTCTCGGAGAGAGCGGACCTGAGCTCCAGCCAGCATGCGTTGTATCCCTCGAGGAGGCCTTCCACCTTGGAGTTGATATTCGAAAGAAGGCGGGATGTGTCATGCTCGATGTCGGGGGCGTCGAGTATCGGCGCGCCTGCCACTATGCCGTTGACGATACCGGGGACGCGGATCATGAAGAACTCGTCCAGGTTCCCGTAGCATATGGCCAGGAACTTCAGGCGTTCGAGAAGCGGAACGCCCTTGTCGCCTGCCTCGTCGAGGCATCTCCTGTTGAACTCGAGCCAGGAGAGCTCTCTGTTGATGTATAGATTGGGATCGTAGAGGTCAATATGGTCCATCATCTCACTCCGCATCGTCGAAGCGGACCCTGACCGAATCGCAGTGGGCGTGAAGGCCCTCCGATGTGGACAGCACCTCGATGGTCGGTGCGAGCGCCTCCAGGCCCTCGCGGGTCAGCATCTGCACGGTGGACGTCTTGCGGAAATGGGCCACGTTGAGGCCGGAAGCGGTGGAGGAGTTCCCGGCCGTGGGAAGCACGTGGTTGGTGCCCGACGCATAGTCGCCGGCGGCCACCGGGGTGTAGGGGCCCACGAATATCGAACCTGCGTTCCTGACCTTCGAAAGGGTGGCCATGGGGTCGGAGGTCTGTATCGACAGGTGCTCCGGAGCGATGCGGTTCATCATCTCCACCGCCTCGTCCATGTCTTCAGCCAATATGTATCCGGAGTTCTCAAGGGCCTTCAGTATGATGCTTTTCCTGGGCTGGTCGTCGATCATGTGCTCCATGGCCTCCCAAACGAGGCCGGGAAGCTCCGGGTCGTCCGTTATGAGAATGCTGGCCGACGAGGGGTCGTGCTCCGCTTGCGCTATTAGGTCTGCCGCCAGGTATTCGCATGCCGCACCCGAATCGGCAAGGACCCCTATCTCGCTGGGCCCTGCCGGGAAGTCTATCTCAACCTCGTTGCGGAGTATCATCTTTGCGGCCGTGACGTACACGTTTCCGGGACCGACGATCTTCTGGACCTTGGGCACGTTGCCGGTGCCCAGCGCCATCGCCGCCACCGCCTGCGCGCCCCCTATCTTGAATATCTTGTCCGCTCCCGCGATGTCCATTGCGACCAGCGTCGCCGGGTTCACCGGGGCGGGGGTGCAGCAGATTATCTCGCCCACTCCCGCTACCCTGGCAGGGATTATGCACATCAGCGCGGTGCTGGGGTATGAGGCTCGTCCCCCGGGGACGTAGCATCCTACCCTTTCGAGCGGCGTGCTCTTGACGCCCAGCGTGATGCCGGGCTCGACTTCCCTGAGCCACATGTCGGGAGGCACCTGCATCTCGTGGAAGCGCTCGATGTTGAATGCCGCGTTCTCCAGCTCGTCGACTATCTCCTGGTCGACGGAATCGTATGCATCTTCGATCTCCTCGCGTGTTACCTCGAGGCGTCCGATTTCTTGTCTGTCGAACTTCTTGGTGAGCTCGAACAGCGCCTTGTCCCCGCCGGCACGGACCTCGCCGATGATGCCGCTCACGGCATCCGATACGTCCCCGACCTTAGATGCGCGGTTCTCTTTCCAGAAATCCTCGCTAACTTGCTTCCACATGGCGCCCGAATCGAAGTCCAGTGATTTATATTGAGCGATACGCTCCGCATATCGACATGCCCGCATATCGACGGTTCGATGCCCCCGGAAGCCGGGACGTTGCGAAAAGCATTTACATCCCCATCAGGATTGAAGAGGCGTAGGGCTTAAGTTCCAGATGAAACTTCCAAGCACAACCGATATAACGGAGCCTAACATCTCAGGACGGGAACTTAGATGAACATCATCATTATAGGCGCGGGAAACGTCGGATATACTTCCGCAGAGACCCTATCTACCGTCCACAACGTGATGATGATCGAAAAGGATGCCCTCAAGGCTGACACCGTCAAGAACCTGCTCAACGTATCGGTGCTCCACGAGGACGGCACGAACCCCAAGATCCTGGAACTCGCAATAGAGAAGCACGACGCCGATATCATCGTGTCCACCCTTCCATCGGACGGGCTGAACCTGTTCATATGCATGATCTGCAAAAAATACAAGCCTTCGCTGCGCACGGTGGCCACCATCAAGAACCCTGACTACATGATAAAGACCACGGCAGAGGGGGACCCGGGAATAGACATGATCATATCCCCCGAGATAATCAGCTCCAACAAGATATTCAAGCTTGCCACGCTCGAGAACGTGGTCGATTACGAAACGATAAAATCTCTGGGCCTGGCTATTGCGACATTCAGGGTCGGCGGCGACCAAAGTATAGTTGGCAACGTGATACTGAACCTCGACATACCGGAAGAGTGCAACATCGTCTGCATATATCGCGGGGACGGGGTCATAATCGACGTCGAGACCGCGGAGGTACGCCCGGAGGACAGGATAACGGTCATCGGCAGCGAGAAGGGCATCGAGGCTTTCAACAAAATGATAGGTATCGAGGAAGAGGCCCTCGAGTTCGTGATCCTGGGGGCGGGCGTCGTGGGGATGAACGTTGCCAAGGCCCTGAGCAAAATGGAGAAGAAGGTCTATGTCAAGATAATCGAAGAGGACAAGGACCTCTGCAGGGAGGCCGCCCGCACCCTCACGGACGCCATCGTGGTGAACTCGGACTCCCTGGACCCCCACATACTCAAAACCGAGAACGTGGGAAGGGCCGATGTCCTGATAAGCGTCACCGAAGCGGACGAGAAGAACCTCCTCGCCTGCATGGCATCGCTGAAGTTCGGTACCAGGAAGGTCATCTCGAGATACCTGACGAGGGAGTACAAAGACATATTCCGCTTCACCGGTATAGAGACGATAATCGGATACCACCTGATAATAGCCAACGAGATCACGAAGGGACTGATATCCGACGAGGACTCGATATTGAAGATGAAGCATGACAGCGAGTTCTTCTTCAGTATCAGGGTGGACGAGAGGTCGCCTCTCTTCAATCGTTTCTTCGGCGATCTGGATATTCCGGACGGGTCGCGTTTTGCCGCCGTGGTCCGGAACGGCAGGGTGATCTACCCCAAATACGACACCAACTTCAGGGACGGCGACAGGGTGCTGATATACGCATACATGTCCAAGATGTCGGCCGTAAAAAAGTTGCTTGGAAAGAATATGCCGGGGTTGTGATCTTTGTCGCTGTTCGAAGACGAGATGAAAATAAGCAAGGGGGCCCGCTGGAGGAACACTGTGCTCCATTCGCTGGGCATGATCATGCTCATGATGGGCGTCTCCCTGGCCGCACCCTTCGCCGCCGCCGCATATTACGGAGAGGATTACGAAATATTCCTGACGCCGCTTTTCCTGCTGGTGCTGGCCGGCCTCGTCGTCCTCATAACGTTCAGAGAGGGCGAGGAGGGCCTCCAGGCCACCTCCGGAATCCTGATGATCGGCGGTGCTTTTCTGATAATGATACTGGTGGGCGCCACCCCCTATTTCCTTTACGGGATGCCGCTGATCGACTCCCTGTTCGAATCTGTCAGCGGCGTGACGACAACGGGGTACACGATGGTCAGGGACTTCGATTCCTTCCCGCAGAGCCTGTTCCTCTGGAGGTCCATGACCCAGTGGATCGGGGGGGTGTCGGTAATCCTGATATTTCTTTATATGCTGCCGATCATGGGCATAGGTGGGAAGGGGTTCTCGATCAACGAGATGTCGGGCTCGGGAGCCAAAAACTTTTCTGTAAGGCTCAAGGATTCCGCAAAGAGCTTTTTGCTGATCTATGTTCTCCTCACGATAGTACAGGCCATCCTTCTTGTCGTCTTCGGGCTCGGAACCATCGACTCCGCATGTATGACGCTTTCTACCGTTTCCACGGGAGGATTCCTCAACAACGCCAACAGCATGAGCGACTATGACCAAATCATCAAGGTCGTCGTCATTGCTTTCATGCTTCTGGGAGGCACAAACTTCTACATCCACTTCAAGGGCATTTACAAAGGACATCTGAAACCTTATGCAAAAAACACCGAGTTCAGATGGACGATCTACTGGTATGTCGGGGTCAGTATGCTGATATC
>Ga0172377_10002697_pt1 | contig 18198 bp, 17 predicted proteins | sample Pumphouse3metaG_FD_119749 | JGI IMG/M metagenome (GOLD analysis project Ga0172377, IMG submission 119749) | Leachate microbial communities from a municipal landfill in Southern Ontario, Canada - Pumphouse #3 metaG | ecosystem: Engineered > Solid waste > Landfill > Unclassified | place: Canada...
AAACATCATATTCAATGTGGTGCCATACATGGAAATAAATCTCAAAATGCACGACAAAAGGTGCTATCAGACTTTAAAGCTGGTTTAACTAAAATTATTGTAGCAACGGATATTGCTGCACGAGGTATAGATATTAAAGATCTTGGTATCGTCATAAACTATGATCTTCCAGACATACCCGAAACATATGTACATCGCATTGGGCGCACAGGACGTGCCGGAAACAGCGGCGTAGCTTTTTCTTTCTGCACTCAGGAAGAATATCCTATGATCAAGCAAATTCAAAAATTAACAGGAAAAAGACTCAGCCAGGTTTCAATACCTGCATAAACATTAATGAATGGCAAACAATAGAATTACATCCAACAAAAAAAACAGAGAAAAAACCAAACAACAAAAGCGCTTGAATAAGCAAAAGCGCAAAGAAGAACGTCGCGATAATCCTGCGACTTCTTTTGATGACATGATTGCTTATGTTGATGAATATGGTGTGCTTCATTCCGAGCCACAAGAAGCTCCCAAAGAACAAATAGACGTTGCAAACGTCGTTATTTCAACACCAAAACAAGAAGAAGTTACTGTTCAACCACTTTCGGGTCATGTAGATTTTTTTAATGCTGCAAAAGGCTTCGGATTTATTAAACTAGACAACAGTGCTGACAAATATTTTTTCCATATTTCAAACGCCCCACAAGAAATTAAAGAGGGTGATTACGTTACATTCGAATTAGAACAAGGTATGCGTGGCATGAATGCCGTGCGCATATCAATTACAAACAATCAATAATCAATCAATTATGAACATTTATGTTTCAAATTTAAACTGGAACACAGTAGATGACAGTTTACAGAATTTATTTGCAGAGTACGGAGAAGTTTCATCTGCTAAAATCATTACCGACCGTGAAACAGGTCGTTCACGCGGTTTTGGATTCGTAGAGATGCCCAATGACGAAGAAGGCCAGAAAGCTATCGATACCCTTAACGAAACTGAATTTGAAGGTAAAACCATCAACGTAGCTGTTGCACGTCCAAGAGAGGACAAACCTCGTTTTGGTGGCAACCATGGCGGCGGTGGTTTCAACCGCAGAAGATATTAATCAATTATCTTTTTAACTAAAAATCCCGACTGTCAATATAACTGGCAGCCGGGATTTTGTTTTATTTCTAAAATAAAGAAAGAAACAACATTTGTATAGCAGTTTTTTATAAAATAGGCCACACGAACAAAGATGTTGAAATAGAAAAAATTACTTTTGCATCAAAACACAAATATGGTAATAAATGAATATTTTGATTGTTTCTGATTCATATAAAGGTTGCCTCTCATCTATTCAAGCCGGCAATGCCATGCAAAAAGGAACGAGAGAACTTTTTCCAAAAGCAAAGATTACAGTATTGCCTGTCAGCGACGGAGGCGAAGGTATGTTGGATGCTTTCGAAAAAGTTACTGAAGGAGATTTTTTAAGTATTATGGCGCACAACCCACTCATGCGTCCAATTAATACGCAATTTTTACTAAGCAAAGATCACTCAACAGCCTATATTGAAATAGCACGCACAGCAGGCCTTACCTTATTAAATAAGGAAGAAAAAAATCCAATGATCACATCAACTTTTGGCGTAGGCGAAACAGTTGCTGCCGCACTTGCGACTGGCGCGCAAAAGATAATCATGGGTTTAGGTGGTAGCAGTACTAATGACGCAGGAACAGGCATGGCAAAAGCTCTTGGTTACAAATTTCTGGATGCAAATGGTATAGCGCTTTCCGGAACCGGAGAAATACTTGGCAACATTGAAACCATCGATACCTCTGGTATGAACCAATCACTCAGAAAGGTTGCTTTCACAGCAGCATGTGACGTAAAAGCTCCTTTCTGCGGGCCTCAAGGCGCTGCTTGCATTTTTGCAGCACAAAAAGGCGCTAATAAAGAGAATGTTCAAAAACTGGACCAGGGTATGATGCATTTTGCACGTATTCTTTTCGATTATACCGGTCTAGAAGTAGCCGAATATGCCGGAGCAGGTGCAGCCGGAGGTTTAGGAGGTGCATTAATAGCTTTATTCGGTGCGAAAATGGAAAGTGGTATAGACTTATTATTGCATACGCAACGGTTTCAACAAGCATTAAGCAAAGCCACGTTCATTCTTACAGGAGAAGGTTGTTTGGATAGCCAGACATCGATGGGCAAAACAGCTTGGGGCATTTTGCAAGAAGGTCAAAAAAGAAATATTCCTGTTTTGGCCGTTGCAGGGAAAATAGAAAATATCGAGGCTGTTTTGCAAACAGGATATGCCGGTGCAGAATCGGCTACACCATTATCTCAACAACTAGAAATAGCGATGAAACCGGAAGTCGCCACTTATAATATTACGCAAGCGACAAAACGTCTGATACAAAAATGGATTGATCGTTAAATCAAACATTATCAATCAGAAAGATAAAAAGTAATCTAAAGAAACATTTCACGAAAAGACTTTTCATATAAAAATGCGTTTTAAAGTTTTTTGTAAAATATCAAGTGATAAAAAGAGGAAAATCTTATGGGATAAAGGTTCGTGGCTTATAAAATTATTGTAATTTTGCATCATAAAATTTAATACAAATCAACATCAATAATGGAGCTTAATAAATTGACGGCACAAGAAGTGGCCGAAATGATTCAGGACGGAGATGACATAGGTTTAAGTGGGTTTACACCGGCAGGAGTGCCAAAGATGGTGCCTCACGCCATTTCAGAAAAAGCTTTGCGCGAGCATGAAGCAGGACGTCCTTTTAAGATTAATGTTTATACAGGAGCTTCTACGGGACAGAGTTGCGATGGTGATCTGACCAATGCGCAAGCCATACATTTTCGCGCGCCATACACCACTAACAAGGATTTTCGCCGTCACGTTAACGCTGACGAGCTTGAATATCAGGACATGAACCTTTCAAATATGGCTACTCAACTTCGCCAAGGCAATTTGGGCAATGTAGATTGGGCCATTATTGAAGTTAGTGATATTGATATTATAGGAGACAAAGCACAACTCTATCTAACTGCTGCTGTGGGCATTTCTCCAACTGTATGCCGGATGGCTAAAAAAGGCATTTTTTTGGAATACAACCTGCATCATGCAGGTAAGATGCGCGGCATTCATGACGTATACGAAGTAGAATATCATCCCTACCGTACTCCAATTAACATGACGGGCCCAATGGATCGCATCGGGAAGCCTTATATTGAAATACCTGTGGATAAGATTCGTGGTGTGGTAGAATGTAATATTGCTGATGAAGCCCGTTCTTTTACAGCCCCCAGCGATACAACCGACCAAATTGGACAAAATGTCGCCAATTTCCTATTAGACAACCTGCGTAATGGATTAATTCCGAAAACGTTCTTAAATATCCAGTCTGGCGTAGGTTCTACGGCAAACGCTGTTTTAGGAGCTATGGGTAATTGTGAGGAAATTCCGAACTTTGGCATTTATACGGAAGTTTTACAAAATTCTGCCGTAGAACTCTTATTAAGCGGTCGTGTAACAGGAGCTTCCGCATGTTCTCTAACCATCACTGATGCTGAATTACAAAAAATCTATGCTAATATTGAATTTTTCAAAAAGCATCTTATTCTGCGCCCAAGTGAAATTTCAAATAATCCGGAAGTCATTGCCCGTATTGGTGTATGCGCCATGAATACAGCAATAGAAGCTGATATTTACGGCCATGTAAACTCTACAAAAATTTGCGGTACAAAGATGATGAACGGAATCGGTGGTTCTGCTGACTTCACGAACAATGCTTATTTAAGCATCTTTAGCTGCGGCAGTACGACAAAAGAAGGAAAAATCAGTTCTATTGTTCCATTCTGTTCCCATATTGACCATACAAGTCATTTTGTAGATGCTGTCATCACAGAGTATGGTGTTGCTGACTTGCGTGGTATTGGCGACATGGAGCGCGCCAAACGCATGATTGCCATTGCACATCCAGATTATCGTCCAATGTTAAACGAATATCTTACTCTGGCAGCCAAATACGGCGGAGAAGTTCATCACGTACTTTCTGCTGCTTTTGCCATGCACGATACCTTCCGCCGAAAAGGCGACATGCACTTAACGGATTGGAGCGAATACATTAAAGACTAATATTTCGTTATATTCCTGCGGGGATCGACCCAAATGGGACGATCCCCGCATTTGTTTATTTAATCATCATAAAATGTATCATTTCAAAAAAATAACGTTTATCATCCTACTTGCTGGCACCGTTTTGTCAGCCTCAGCACAGGATAAAAGTATTTCGATCGAACAACTTAAACAATATCGACAACACTGCGTACTAAGTGGAGCTAATAAAGCAATTGCGAATGCTCTTGCTGTAAATGGTTTGAAACCTTTAGCCATTGCTGGACAAAATGATATTCCTGGTGGCACGTATTTTTCTAATGAAGTAAAATCAAAAGGTATTACAAATCAACAAAAGAGTGGGCGTTGCTGGTTGTTTACAGGTCTGAATATCCTTCGGGCAAAAATGATACAGCATCAGCATTTGGGTGAGTTCCAATTGTCTGAAAATTATGTTTTCTTTTATGACCAATTGGAAAAATCTAATCTCTTTCTACAAAGCATCATTGACAATGCAACAAAACCAATGGATGATCGTTTGGTGGAATGGCTTTTCAAAAATCCTCTTTCAGACGGCGGACAGTTTACTGGCATTGCCGATCTAATTACGAAATATGGTGTAGTACCTGCGGAATGTATGCCGGAAACCTACAATAGTAACAACACCGATGTATATGCCGATTTGCTGAGCGAGAAATTGCGAGAATATGGGCTTCAATTGCGTGAAATGGCTACAAAAGGGATAAAAGCGACGACTTTGATTTCTCGGAAGCAAGAAATGCTGGATGAAGTTTACAAAATTTTGGTACGCTGTTTTGGTTTGCCGCCCGAGAAGTTCACTTGGATGCGTACTGATGCAGAAGGTAAGCCAGTAAGTACACGTGAATATACACCGTTAGGTTTCTATAATGAATATATCGGCAATGATTTGGAGGGCAACTACATCATGTTTATGAACGATCCTGCACGCGAATACTATAAGACATACGAAATCGACTTGGATCGTCATGTATACGGCGGCCATAACTGGACATTTGTGAATGTGCCCATCGAAGACATGAAGGAAATGGCCATTCAGTCTATTAAAGACAGCACCATGATGTATTTGAGTTGTGATGTAAGCAAATTCTTAGATTCTAAACGCGGTTACTCAGATCCAGGCAACTATGATTATGCCGATTTGCTTGGTACGCAATTCCCCATGAACAAAAAAGACCGTATCCGTACTTTTGCCAGCAGCTCAACCCACGCCATGACCCTCATGGCTGTGGACCTGGATTCAACGGGTTCACCACGTAAATGGATGGTTGAGAACAGTTGGGGAGCAGATTACGGTTTTAAGGGACACATCATCATGTCTGACAAATGGTTTTCTGAATATGTTTTCCGCTTGGTTGTTGAAAAAAAATACATTTCCGAAAAACTTCAACAGATTGCAAAACAAAAACCTACACTATTGCCGGCATGGGATCCTCTTTTTGCTCCGGAACCTTAATCAATAAAGACAACTTTCATTTGATTTTAAAGTTCAGATCCTTTTTATCGGAAACCACGTAAAGGACACCGTTTCCGAGCTTTACATTGTCTTTTTTTAAATTCCCACACTGTCCCAAGTAATTAAAAAATTTCAAACGTCCTGAAGTGAAAATGTTGATGACAATTTCTGGTCCCGTGGTCCAAAAGGCCGAAACAAAGCTTCCGTCCGGACGTTGCCAATCTGCCTGATATACATTGTTGTTAAATCTGAGTTTAGGACGTAGAGAACCATCGGGGCACATTTCGGTAAGTGTTTGATAGGCCAGGAATGCAGGTTTCGGAGCAAAGTCTTTGTGCAAAATGCCATAGTGAGCTTCCCAATCAGTCTGAGAATTTTCAAGGGCGCGCAGGTTGTACCAGAACACGCGATCAATCCCATAGGCAAACGAGATGAGAAAAGCGCGCGCCAGTCTTTTGGCTTGTACGCTTTCACTACGAAAACCCTGGTCAAGGCGCGTTTGTATAATGATATTGCCTCTTAAATCGCTGCGTAATTTATAAAGAGCAGCTACACAACCTTTGTAATGGTCATTTCCTGCTTCCACAATTGGTATCATCTCGTCTCCGTCCTTCAGATTTCGATTTGTAAGGTATCTTGAAGCGTTTTCTTTGGAAAAATTCCATCCATAATCAAAGGGCATTCCTGTTGCCACGTGATGCCATTCAGGCACTTCGGGCGCTCCTAACTTTTTCGCTTCGTCATTCCACCAATAGAGAAAACCTAGATGAAGACGAGCCTGATGATCAGCTCCCCGATGGCTCATTTGCCCATTTTGTACATGATCATAATAAAAAGGTACACCTTGAGGACAAACAAGCGTGCCACCATGGCGCACGTAATTAACTACGTCATCCACATATTCTTCGGGAAAAAACTCACCATAAGAACAAATCAATACTGGAACTTTTAATGCTGAAAGGTTTTTCAATTCTTTCAAGTTCAAATATTGTACAGATTTGAAAACCTTAAAATCGATAGGCATATCTTCCGTAACAGAAGGAATATGGTTTTCCTCATCATAAACAACGCCAAGTGTACAGAGACTGGCATTTTTACCAATTTTTCGAAGCATTATAGGAACGACTTTCTGCAAAAAATCACCTTGATTTGAACTTTGCGGTGGAGTGGCATAACCTGTCTCTGTAAGCCAAACAGGTTTGCTCCAATCGTATTTATGCATGATCTCTGCCAAATGACAAAACGAATTTATCAGCTCTTCAGGGGCAGAATAACTGTGAAAATTCATAATATCAAAAAAGTTCTGTCCTCCTTTGCTACATACTCCTTCCAGAAAATGATCATAAACTTCACTTTGCCCGCCATAAACTATCGTAGCCGAAGGATCCGTATGTTTGATCTCCTGATAGGAAGTTTTCAGAATGTCGGCATAATTTTGTCCCAATTCCTCCTTGTGATCTGTACGAATCAGATTGGCCTCGTTAATAACCTCCCAATGAGTAATGCGTTCTTTATAGTGTTCAACCAACAGATGCACATATTTCAGATAGTTATCCGGCACTTCCCAAGCCAAATGCAGCCCGTTACCACGGTCTAAAATTGGAAGCAGATGTACTCCTTTCTGTTCGCAACTTCGAAGAGTAGCATCGAAAACAGAAAAATCAACTCCTGCATCCCCATTTTTCATAACCGTATGCCAATCAAAATCTGAGCGTACCCAACCGATACGAGCATCATTCATTTTACTCAAATCCTTTTCGCGCACGTTGAAGTCCGTTGCTTCACGAGTAATGTGGGAGCAAATCCCATAAGCATCTTGCAAGTGCGTAGAACAAGGAAAAACAGGCTGTCCACTTGTTCTAATAGCTCCGATAAGGAGCAAACTCACAATTAATAGTCTGGTAATCATCATAAATTGAATATAGCTAAGTCGTTTCCAAAGATCACAAAGTTATGTTTTTATTTTGAACGAAACGATATTTTCAGCCATTTTCAATTTTCTGACAGAGTTCTTCACCTTTGTTCAAAGACATACACAAAATGGAGAAATGCGTATACCTGGACAAGAACACACCAAAAAATTCAGGCGGAACTTCTTTCTCGAAAAGCAAAGGCTTATCAATACTTGGTGACGCAGTGCGTCATAAAAGAAACGCAGCGCGTCACGAAAAAAACACGGTGCGTCACAAAAGAAACGCACTGCGTCACTTACTTTATAAGGTTACTGTTTAGTTAAGAGAAGCATCCCCAATAGCTACAACGTACCATTAAAGCAACTTAAATAAGCTATTATGTAGAGAAAAAAAGAAAAAACATTTAGACCAATCATTCTTAAAAGAAAGACGTAAAAGAGAACCGTCAGGAAAGGGACGTAATCATCATAGAAACTCTCTGGAAATGTGGTGATATGAGCTAATTTTTGTACTTTTGCGGAATAGAACCATCCAAGCAAAAAAGTAGACAAATATTATATTATTCCGGAAATGGAAGAACGCTCATTAAAAGACAAAATCACGACCAGTACGGTCACGCTCTTTGTGGCCGGAATATTGGCAGCCTTCCTCTGGCTTCAGACCGGGCTCCCGGTTTTGACTAAGTCCTTCGATTTGAGAGGAGAGGAGTGGGCCAATATAGGAGGATTTTTCTCTACATTGTTGATCATGGCTTCCTTACGGCACATGAGCAATGGTAACGCGCTGATGAGGGTCAGAACATGGATGGTACCATCCGTTTTTCTCATCATGAGCGGTGCGATTTTCTCTCTACATGCCTTGAAGCCAGTACAAACAGGTGTTTTTTTATATGCTTTTTCACAATATTATTTGCTGAAATCATATCAGGAATATCATGCCGAACGATTTATTGTAGTAAGTTTTATTTTTCTTGGCGCTGCAAGCATTTTTTATCCTCCGTTGGTTTATCTGTCAGTACTCTACTTAGTATCCATGCTCGTACAATTGCGGGCATTTATGCCAAGAACTATTTTGGCTGGCATCTTCGGACTAATATTACCGATAGAATTTTATGTAGTGTTCCTCTTTCTGACGGGAAATCCTAATCAGATTTATAATTATTTTGATGGTATTTTCAAAATTGAAAATCTGGTTATACCTAAATGGACGTTGGTACAGATGGTTAATTTAGGTTTTGTGATCGTACCATTTCTAATAGGATGCATACATTATGCACATACCAACTTTAACGATAAAATCCGTACGCGCATGTATTTCTACGTTATTATTTTGCAAACGGCAGGATTACTGGTATTGTTGGCTCTACATCCTTTAAATTACAATGAGCTGTTACCATTTATCGTCATGGAGTGTAGTCCCGTTGTGGGCCATTATCTGGTTTTCTCTCGAGGAAAAGTCGGTGACATTTTTTTTATACTAATCATTTTACTTACTCTCGCCGTTGCTAGTTTCAATATATGGGCTACATCATTACACTACTCTTAAAATACGGTTACGGAGGCATGTTTGTGGCCTCGTTTTTAGCCGGCAGTATATTGCCTTTCAGTTCGGAGGCTATAATGACGGGGCTGCGTCTAGCAGGACTTGACGTGTGGCCGCTCGTGATATGTGCAACTTTTGGGAATACATTAGGTGGCATATTTAATTATGGTGTGGGACGCCTGGGAAAAGAAAAATGGATTTATAGTTTGTTACACGTGAAAGAGGATAAACTGGAAAAAAGTGAACGCTTTGTACATCATTACGGAGCTTGGATGGGATTACTTTCCTGGCTACCAGTGTTGGGGGATGTGATTACCATTGCAATGGGAACTTTGCATATCAATATATGGAAATCATCCACAACGATCTTAATCGGAAAGGCGTTACGTTACATTGTCATGGGATTAATCCTACAGCAAATCTAAAAAGACATTAACAAAAAGAATATTAATACTTGCAAGATGTAGAAGAAATTGCGATAATTCCATTATATTTGCAAGAAGTTATACAAGTTTGCAGAAATGTATATCACACAAAATATTATCAGGCAATTAAAAGCTTCCGTTAAGTATTGGGTAGCGAAAGGTGGTACTTTACTGCTTGTATTTCTGACTTTGAGCATAGCGACCTCTTCTTGCCGTAGTCCTAAAAAAACTTCTAAAGAAGGTGTCATCGTAGTTAGTATAGAACCCCTGCGCTATTTTACAGAACAGATTTCAGACGGACGCTATGAAGTCATTTCTATTGTACCGTCAGGTTATAGTCCGGAAATGTATGAACCCACACCGCAGCAACTGATTTCCGCATCCGGAGCGAAAGCCTATATTAAAATAGGTCAATTGGGATTTGAAAAAACTTGGCTTGAAAAAATCAGTGAGAACGAGCCTAAACTCGCTATATGGAACACTTCTGACAGTCTTGGGAAAAGTATGAGCGGGCTAAAGATGTCTACTTTCGACCCACATACATGGACATCTCCTCGCAATGCTGTAATGATTTGCCGTAGCATTTGCAGTAATTTATGTCAAATGGATTCTGTGAAAGCTCCCTTGTATAAGAAAAATTTAGCAACATGTATCCAGCGAATTCACTTAGTAGACGTGAAAATTCATAAACTATTGGAGAACGTACAATGCCGCACCTTTGTAACAGCACATCCAACTTTGAGCTATTTTGCATCAGACTACGGATTGCGACAATTAAGCATCGAGAAAGACGGAAAAGAACCTACACCTCAAGAATTGGCAGAACTTATTCGCCAATGCAAGCAAGAAAAAGTACAGGTCATTCTGGTTCAACCCGAATTCAACCGTTCCAATGCCATGGTTCTCGCTCGTGAAACAGGTGCACACATAGTGAATATCAATCCGCTGAATTATCATTGGGACCAAGAAATGATACAAGTGGCAAAAGCTATAAAATATGGAAAGTGAACCAATTATCCAATTGAAAAATATTTTTGCCGGCTATAACGATCAAGAAGTACTTCATGACGTCTCATTAACAATTTACGACAAGGATTTTTTAGGCATTATCGGTCCCAATGGAGGAGGTAAAACGACTCTCATCAAACTAATGTTGGGATTGCTGCGCCCGGAACGTGGAGAGGTCAAACACTATCGCGATGGGCAAGAAGTAAAAGACCTGAAAACAGGTTATTTACCTCAATATAATACATTTGATAAGAAATTTCCAATCTCGGTACGCGATGTTATTCTTTCAGGGTTACATAGCAATCATCGGGTCTTTCATTGTTTTAGAAAAGCAGATAAGAATCTTACATCCCAAATTCTTGAAATGTTGGATTTGACGAATTATGCTGAGCGAGCTATCGGCGAATTGAGTGGTGGACAGCGACAACGCGTATTGATTGGACGAGCCTTGATTTGCCAGCCAGAAGTACTCGTTTTAGATGAACCTTCTACGTATATCGACCAATCGAATCAGGAAAAATTGTATGAACTTCTCAACCGCATTAACGAGAATTGTGCAATAATTTTGGTAAGCCACGACATCGGCACAGTGCTTAGAAATGTAAGAAACATTGCTTGTGTGAACGGGCAGGTACATTATCATCCTGCAAACGAAGTAGATGAAAAAACATTGGAGAAGTCTTTTGGTTGTCCTTTTCAACTCGTAGCCCACGGACACGTACCTCATCGTGTTTTAGAAGAACATGAAGACTAAGTATTTTCATTTTGCCTTACAAGGACGAAAGACTTTATTTTGAAGAAAAGTTAATAAAATATTGGAAAGTTGGAGATTTAAATGTTAACTTTGTCATCCGGAAAGACTATATTTGTAATTTTACATGAAAGACCGATTACAAGAAATTGTAAAGAGTAAGCTACTAACTCTTTACGAAATAATTCCGGAAACTACAACAGATTCGGAGCAAGTAGAACAATATCACTGCAAGCGTTTTATTGCATCAACACCACAAACACGTGCCATTTCAAATGATCCAACAATAGCTGGATTACATTATACGCGAAGGTTACGTGAGGCATGCACGGAAATTTTCCGTCATTCCGATTTTGGTTTAAAAGAACGAGAAGTGGTAGTACTCAACATTTTGCGAGGAGCGCTAAATTTTGGGCTTCGGGACGCCTTAGCAGATGCCTACGGTTGGTTTCGCCACAATACGAGCTTTATTAGTGCACAACGCGCTCGCGACGATCAAGATGAAGAATCTTGGCATATTACAGAGAAAGGTTATAAAAAAATCTTTTTCCCTGCAACAACATCCTTAGTTATGGGCGACGTAGTAGCAACAGGCACAAGTTTGCATTTCGGTTTAAATGAAATTATTAAAGCAGCTGTGGAGCAGCATTGCGAACTGAAAAACATTGTATTTTTTACTTACGGAGGACAGAAAGCAGAATTTATTTTTAAACAGATCGACTCTAAATGTCGAGAGCTCTTCCCTAGTTTCCAACAAACGTACGTAATTTATTTAGAAGGACGCTTTACAGTACCTGATATCAACACCAAACTCTCTATTCGTTTGACGGGTACAGACTTATTGCGCTATCGCGCATTGATGGCCCCCGAATTTATCGAGTCTCAATATGAATCCCCTTCATATCCTTTGGAACGCTGCATCATTTACGATGCTGGCTCACGAGCATTTTGGATACCAGAATATGTAGATGACGTAATGGATTATTGGCGGCAGACACTGGATTTGGCTCATAATGGAGTAACATTTACAAATTTACTAAAAGAGCGCTTCCCCTCGTTGGACGCTTCCAGATTTCAACAAATAGATTTGCAGGAACTTTGCCTTCGACAAATCAATAAAATGAATAAAACTTTTAACAGCTGAAACAGCTTCATTTGATATCCTTATTCAACGAATGAAAAAACAAAATGAAAACCGGGATTTTGAACAATCATCAATCCCTGCAAATCATAGACGTGGCTTTTGGTCCATGTTCGTAATCATGATGGGGTTCACATTCTTTTCTGCAAGTATGTGGGCCGGAGGAAATTTAGGTAGAGGGCTCTCTCTAAATCATTTTATGCTGGCAGTATTTGCCGGGAACCTTATTTTAAGTGTGTATACAGGTTTATTGGCTTGGATAGCCTCACGCACAAAACTTTCGGTTCATTTGCTTTCGCATTACGTGTTTGGCGAGAAGGGTTCGTTTATTCCTTCCGGAGTTTTGGCTTTCACTCAAATTGGATGGTTTGGTGTAGGTATCGCCATGTTTGCTATTCCAACAACATTAACTTTAATGGGAATTCCTTCATTTTCACATACATGGCTCATGCAGGGCTCAACTTATATGCTCGGTGCACAAGCTGTTCCTTTACGTTTGCTGGTTGTTCTCGTTGCTGTAGCAGGCTTAGCCATGACGTCTTCCGCATATTGGGGCATTAAGGCCTTAAGTGTCGTTAGTATCATTGCCGTTCCTGCTATTGCTGTCTTTGGTTGCTACTCCATGATTCGCGCTCTTTTCTTTGATCACCCCGACACAATTGCTGGCTTTGCAAACGGAATGGCTTATATCAGGCATTATCAGCCTTTCCCGGCAGATCAACTTTCAATAGCTGCAGCTATCACAATTGCAATCGGCTCCTTTATTTCAGGAGGTACTTGCACTCCTGATTTTACACGCTATTCAAAATCGCCGAAAATTGGAGTGTCAACTACAGTTCTAGCCTTTTTCATAGGAAATTCGCTGATGTTTCTTTTTGGTGCTGTTGGAGCCATGGTCTATCGACAAGCTCAAGGTGACATCTCGTTTGTTTTACAGATGCAAGGTTTATTGGCCCCAGCTGTACTTGTATTGGGTTTGAACATTTGGACCACTAACGACAACGCACTGTACACTTCTGGTTTGGGAATTTCTAACATTACAAAAATTCCTAAACGCTACGTAGTCTTGTTTAATGGTTTATTGGGTACGGTAGCTGCCGTTTGGCTTTACAATAATTTCTGTGGATGGTTAGATATTTTAAATACATTTATTCCCCCTATTGGCGCCATTCTAATTGTAGATTATGCAATTGTAAACCGTGCAAAATATCCGTCATTGGAAGATGCTAAATTTCAAACCGTGAATTTTTCTGCGGTATTAGCCTGGACTCTAGGTTCTTTTGTTGCACTTGTTGGCAGTGACATGATTCCAGGTCTTCATGTACCTATTCTTTCTGCAGCTTTACCTGCTTTGACAGGAATGGTAGTTGCTGTTGTGATTTATCTGCTCTTAAAGAAATTTGCCGACAAATCACGTGCCGGCATTGCCTAAATAATTATTTATGGAATCTATTAAGGAAATCTATAAAATTGGTCATGGTCCCTCAAGCAGCCATACAATGGGGCCCGGAAAAGCAGCCGAAATCTTTTGTTCCCATGTGCCGCAATGCCTTCGGGTCAAAGTCACCCTTTATGGTAGTTTGGCTGCAACCGGACGCGGACATCTTACAGACAAGGCTCTTGAAACAATTTTCAAGAAAAATCATATACAAACGGAAATTGTTTGGGACCCCAAGACTTTTCTACCGTTTCACCCAAATGGAATGAAATTTGAAGGTTTTGATGCTGAAAACCATCCTGTAGACGATTGGACAGTTTTCAGTGTCGGAGGAGGTTCTTTAAAAGAAGAACATCATAAATTTCTGGAAACGCAACATAGTAATATCTATGAGCTAACGACGATTTCAGACATCATGAAACATTGTGAGAAATACGGGAAAAACTATTGGGAATATGTTCAGGAATGCGAAGACAATGACATTTGGGATTATTTGTCGGAGGTTTGGCATCAAATGAAAGAAAGTATACAAAGTGGACTCTGCGCAGAGGAAGTTTTGCCAGGTTCTTTACATCTGAAACGTAAAGCCGCCACCTTTTATATCAAATCAATGGGTTTGAAAGCTTCATTGGAATCGCAGGGATTAACATTTGCATATGCTCTTGCCGTAAGCGAAGAAAATGCAGCAGGCCACGTAATTGTGACCGCACCTACATGCGGTTCTTGTGGCGTTCTTCCGGCTGTACTTTATCATGTACAGAAAATACGTGGATTCATGGATACGCGAATTTTGCGCGCCTTGGCAACAGCAGCATTATTTGGAAATGTGGTAAAAGAAAATGCTTCCATTTCGGGTGCAGAAGTGGGCTGTCAAGGAGAAGTAGGAGTAGCTTGCGCCATGGCTGCAGCAGCTTCCAATCAACTTTTTGGAGGGAGCCCTGCACAGATAGAGTATGCTGCTGAAATGGGTTTGGAGCATCATTTGGGCATGACGTGTGACCCAGTTTGCGGTTTGGTGCAAATTCCCTGCATTGAGCGAAATGCCTATGCCGCGTTAAGAGCTCTTGATGCCAATTTGTATGCTTCATTTACAGACGGGCGCCACAGTGTTTCATTCGATCGTGTAGTTGCTGTAATGAAACAAACAGGGCATGATCTACCTTCTCTTTACAAGGAAACAAGTGAAGGCGGACTCGCTAAGCTTAATCTTACTTGAAATTCTAATAGAAACGATATTCAAAGTTTTTCAGTAAACTTTCAAAAGGATTTTGACAAATAAAGAAGCGACGAAAAAGAAAAATACTTTTTCGTCGCTTTATAAGATAAATAAAACTATTCCTCTTATAATTTGCGAATCCAGATATTTCGATAGCTAATAGGAATACTGGGATCCCCATGAGCTTGTAATAAAATAGGCCCGTCGCCGTGTTTTACTACTCTCGGAAAACCAATATACTCAGTTGTTCCGAGAATCTCGGTATTATTTTGCAGTACAACTCCATTCTGAATCAAAGTCACGCGTGGACGATACAAATAAGAACCGTCCTCCTTAAATACAGGAGCTGTATAAATAATGTCATAAACATTCCATTCTCCCGGTTTGCGCATCACATTTACTAAAGGAGGGGTTTGCTTGTAAATGGAACCGACCATACCGTCCACGTAAGTTTCGTTCTGATAGTTATCCAATACCTGAATTTCATACATACCTTGTAAATAAACGCCGCTATTTCCACGTGACTGGCTCGTTCCCTCAATACCTTTAGGCGCACTCCATTCCAAATGAAGTTGGAAACTACCAAAATTCTCTTTGGTACGAATGTCTCCATTCTTTTTATTTACAGTTACTACCCCATCGTGTACGTCCCAGCCAGCTGCTTTGCCATCGGAATTCTGCCATTTGGAAAGGTCTTTACCATCAAAAAGTACAATGGCGTCAGATGGCGCCGTATTGGTTTTGATGTCACCAGGCGTCACAACTCTAGGCTGCGGAGTCCAGTACTCTGACATTCCCGCGGTCATTTTCTCTTGCTCCGGATATTTCTTTTCCTGAGCATTCACAGTCATGCTAATCAAAGCCATGGCTGATAAGCTAAATACAAATATATTTTTCATATATCTATGAGATTAATTGATTCTAAATATGGCAGAAGCCTATTTGCTTAAACTAAAAGCATTAAAAGATAAGCTGTTTTTCCATAAATGCTGCTCTCATCGTTCCAACTTCTTGCGCCCGCAAAGGTAGCGTAAATCGTAGAAAGTGCAAAATAAACAACGAAGAATTTAAGGTGATTCTTACACCTCTTTCTCGGGCTTTTATTTTAAGGTTAAGAAATAAAAAAAGGGATACCACTGTATCCCAACCTTGTTAACCTTAAATCTAATACTATGAAAAACACAGTGCAAAGTTACGCACTTTTTCACTACCTCCAAACTTTTCCATAGAAAATGCATGCTGAATAACATTTATTAGCAAAAAAATAAGCAGATTGATAGGTATACGTATCAGTTTTTGCTTATTTTTGTGCTGTGGAACATATCATGAACATTTTTTCGGTCCCCTTTGTCTGGCTCTCACGATTTCGATATCGTAAAGGTTTTGGCGTTCAATCTCCGTTTGCCTATCACTTCATTTGTGATATTATTAACGGCGATGGTGAATACTATGCTTTTCGTGAACTTCGGGCAGAGCGACATGGACTTTTCCACAGAGCCTCTGGTAATTCTTTAAAAATGGACAAATTACTTTTCCGATTAGCCAATTTTGCTCATCCAGACACAATTTTTGCTCCAGAACGAGGTATGGATCTAGGACGACGTTATTTATCGGAAGGTTGCACTTCAGCGGCTCTTTACGTATTTCGGGATACCTATGATTTGCGCAACACACTATCATTGGTAAAAAATGTTGGCCTACTCTATCTAGACGCCTCATCTGATTGTGATACTGTCTTCAAAATGGCTTTTCCTTTCCTTTCGCCAAAATCTCTCGTGATTATTAAAGATATTCATCGCAACGATCATATGCGCAATTTCTGGAATTCTCTGAAAGAGGATCCACGTATTATTTTGTCATTCGACATCTTTTATGCCGGCATCCTTCTTTTTGATCATAAATATGTGAAGCAGCATTATATTGTTAACTTTTAAAGATAAACCATTATGCCAAAAGCAAAAATTTACACCCGTTCGGGCGATCAAGGCCAGACTTCATTAATTGGCGGTAAACGCGTAAGTAAATCTTCCCTGCGTTTAGAAGCCTATGGCACAGTAGATGAACTTAACAGCGCTTTAGGCTTATTGATAAACTCATTAAAAATGCCTGACGACATCAGTTTTGTAGAAAATATACAAAAATGTCTTTTTCGCGTGGGCGGCATACTCGCTTCTGATCCTGATAGAAAAGACATTCCTCAGGAATTTGACCCCAGCTATCTGAAAACGATGGAACAGGAAATAGATCATATAGAAAGTATTCTTCCTCCACTTCATAGCTTTATTTTGCCTGGAGGTATTCGCTCTGCTTGTATTGCACAAATTTGTCGTACAATTTGTCGTAGAGCAGAAAGACGCATCATTTCTTTAGCAGAAAAATCCGCGATAGATCCCATTTTGCTATGTTATGTTAACAGATTATCAGATTATCTGTTTATTTTAGCCCGGAAACTGAACTTTTTAGAAGATTTAGAAGAAAAAAAAGTATAAGGGTTTGGCGCTTTCCCCAAATATTGTATTTTTGCCGAAAGTTTGGAGGGTAACTCCAAATGACAAACGTTAAACATTAAGACAATGTATTGGACACTTGAATTAGCATCAAAACTTGAAGATGCCCCTTGGCCTGCAACCAAAGATGAGCTCATTGACTACGCCATGCGTTCGGGGGCTCCTATGGAAGTGGTAGAGAATCTACAGGAAATTGAAGATGAGGGCGAACCATACGATTCTATTGAAGATTTATGGCCTGACTACCCAACAAAAGAAGACTTCTTTTTTAATGAAGATGAATACTAAACGATAGGATATCGACAACAATGCTGTTGGACTCGTAACTATAAAGAAGGTGGAGAATCTCGTATATTATTCTTCACCTTCTTTATATAAGAACTATACCCACTTTCTATTAAAATTAGACACAATCTAAAAATTTGACCTAAACATTCAGGGCTCAGTCAGTAAAGTTGGGGATTTAATAAATTGTTCCGATTCAGTGCTCAGAACCTAAAATAAACTCGTTGCTTTCAAAGAATTAATTTGATCGTCTTTCCCCAATTTTTACATGCTCAATCAAAGTTGGTGACGCAGTGCGTCACAAAAGAAACGCAGTGCGTCATGAAAAAAACGCGTCGCGTCACAAAAGAAACGCACCGCGTCA
>Ga0172377_10002701_pt1 | contig 18175 bp, 35 predicted proteins | sample Pumphouse3metaG_FD_119749 | JGI IMG/M metagenome (GOLD analysis project Ga0172377, IMG submission 119749) | Leachate microbial communities from a municipal landfill in Southern Ontario, Canada - Pumphouse #3 metaG | ecosystem: Engineered > Solid waste > Landfill > Unclassified | place: Canada...
GACATTTCTCAAAATAGATTGATACACCCCATAATCAACACAGCTTATCTGACATCCCATTCGTTGCTCATTTATACTAGCATTACAGGTTTCGCAAGGGTCTTCCATATCAAGTTTTATCAGCCCGTCTTCCCCAGTCTGTAACTGGGCATAGCCAGCTTGCTCAATGATAGAGAGAATTTTTGTAGCCAGATTTAACCAATGAGATTTGTTCGCACATTCTATCCATTTAGGGTTAAACCCTGTAAAATCATACTCAACTATTTCTTTTGCTATCTGTTCTTTTAAGTTATCCATCTTATTCTTCTTCCTTTAGATAGTCTGAAAGAGGGATATAAATATCAGCCCCTTGATACACATAGATATTAAACTCTGGTTTGGCAAGACGGTTGAGTAAGGTTATCTGTAGCCTATCGTCCCAACTCTTTTCTTTTTGTAGCGGGTCTGTCTTCTCAAACTCATCCCATAATTGTCTTAATTGATGCTTGTCCATCAACAGTCTTGAGAGATTACTCTGTTTATCCATTGCTTAACTCCTCTCATATTCTATTTTTGATTTGGCTACCCGTGTGTTGATATATAATCGACATCACTTCTCTCTCGCCTACTTAATATGTAGTTTTCTTAAAACATTCATTAGTATCCGTCCATACCATTTGTTCTTCCAATGGCGCTTCAGCTTTGGAGAGCATGTGTCTTTGACGTCCATATGTATTCTACTCACTTCTTTTTCTCCTTTTGATTTCTAATTACGAAATGACACGGATATGAAAACAATCTTAGAGCGTTTTCGTTCTCAACATCTATGACGATTGTGACGTCAATATTGAAACCAAAAACTTCGTGAAGTTTATGCAACTTATCGTAAACATCGTTCGGGTTGAGGTCTATGACAAGTTGTGTCCCTTTAAGGTTTAAAGCCCCTTTCGTTTTAATAATGTGTCTCTTCATTGCCTTCTCTCCTATTTCCGAAATCCTAATTTCTTTGAGGAATTTATGGTACGATCCAAAGGTTTCTTCACTCTTTTCATCTCGTAAACTTCCGCTAGAGTGTACTCTCTTTCAGGTATTTCAAAACTGACTAACTTTTGTGCGTGATCATATTCCAATAAAGGCACTTCGATATTCGCCAAACATCTTCCTGGACGTATGATAGCTTCATCAATTTTATCAATTTTGTGATTGAATGACAACGCGATGATTGCGTCAGACATCAAAGCTAAGAGACCTTCAGCAAAGTTGAGTAAGTTCGCACGCGCACTTACATATCGTGAAGCTGCATCACGTTCAACGATATCTCCTATATCTTCTAAGACTACTATTGATTTCGAGAAGTGAGTACACGTTTGTGTTAACAATCCTGCTTGCTCGAGAAAAGTTGTTGCAGGCGTACAAACAATAGCACGGCGAGTCGTTTTCATTTCTGTAAGGAGAGATCTGATGAGATAACTCTTTCCTGTACCAACCTCCCCAGATAATACAAGTAAGCCGTGGGTTGTCGCTTCTGCGTACTTTAGGAATTCTTTCGATTGCTCAATCACTCTTTCGTGATAATTCTCAACGATTTCGTTTAATGGGATTCCTATAAATGTTTTATCTTCAAATGTGGGTCCTCTGGACCCAGGGAAGGCAAAAGTAATAGGAATGCCACTTTGGACACCAAAAAGATCTCTTACTACGAAACCAAGTTCCGTAAAGATTTTTTCGAAGGTGTCTCCCTTTCCTCTTTCTATGGTCGTAAGTATCATTTCGATTTCTTTAATCGTATGACCTAAATACACTTGTGTGCTACTTAGTGGTATGAAGTCATCATCAACGACAACTGTGAGATACTCAATTTCTAATTTAGCTACGAAGCCTTCTCCGATAAATGAACAATAACGTATTCCGTCCACAACAGTTTGGCACATATCGAGTTTGGTTCTTATTTTTTCGGCCAAGTGATCGATATCAATGTTCCGTGCTTCATCTGTCTCTGGACAATAAACTTTTCGTATTCGATCGACACAGCCGAAATGTTTTTCAGCTAGCCTTTCTTCAGCAATTGCATGTTGTAAGTCGACTACATTACAAACATCTAACCTATTGAAATCACTTTCCAATATCTCTCTCCTTTTATTTTATTAAGTCTCTTTCCGGAGACTTCAGTGCTTCGAAGCAACGAACACAATACGCGACTTGGTAACGACAATCTGCTAGCGCGTCATGAGCGTCAGTGCGTTTCTCTTCGTTCCTCTTTTCAGCTTCTCTGTCCATGTTTGCTAAATCAACGAGTGTTCGAATGTCACGACTCTTCCAATACCTGAATGGAAACTTTATACCCGCGGCACGATAAGCATTTGCAAGTACGGGAATGTCGAAGGTCGCATGAGCCCACACTGTCTCTGCTTTCTCGATAAACGTAGCGAATGTATTAAGAGCCGCAGGTAACGTTCTCGGGGTATTTAAGAAGGTTCGATTCGATTGCTTGAACCACCATTTCAATGTCTCGCCATCTATTGCCAGTCCGTATTCTAGGCAACTTTCGATATCGATATTCGTTACATACGTCTCGCCAATTTCTCCAGTCTCTCTGTCGAAGTAACAAGCAGCAAGTTGCACAATAACCGCATTGTAGTTTGTCGATAATGTCTCAATATCGAACATTACGTCCTTCATTCACTCTCCTCCTTACTTTCTATAAGCTGATTTGCACAAACGAGGATGTGGAAGCCTCTAGCTTTTGCATCAGCTTGTTGTACTTCTTGACATTCTTCGATGCTATCGAAGACCTGCTTCCAACTTTTACATTTCGCACACGTTTCATCTAAAGGTGCGATTTCGTGTTCGACGATACGTCCAAACAATAGGAACTTGGCGTGTGTTTCTGATTCTTCGATTGCTTGCATTACTTGGCAAACACCTGAGTCTGTTACCTCAGCCGTTCCTCTTTTTTCTAATTCTCTTATTAGTTCGTCATCCATTACGAACCTCCTTCTACCCAAGCCTTACCCTATATAGAAACACATAGGGTAATGATTCGGCAGATTGCTTAAGCAACGTTTTCTTTTCTGCTTTGATAGCAGCCAGCTGTGTTTGGATGCTAGCGAGTGCAGCAACCACAGTGCCTGGTTTTCTACAGCGTTCGTGATTCGTTGATAGCGTAAGTCTTTGAAAGCCCAATTATTTATCCTCGCCTGGACCGAGTTAATCGTTTTCTTCGTAAGTCATCAGTCGTAAACATAATTTTTAGTGGTCATAATGACTGTCAAAAGTCACTCAACCAGGTGTATTTTCACACACCTAAGTAGTACGAACTGCTAACCCTCCAGTTCAGGGACTCGCTTTATTTCCTCTTGTTTACACTAACAAAGCAGATATTCACTTGTTAACGTTCTATAATATTATACTGTTTAGCCCTGGGGGACATCAAGCAATTCCGTAGTAGCGTTGATAACCTCGAGACGGATTTCGATTTCGTCTTTCAGTCCTTGCCAATATTGCAAACCTTCGAACTTCGTATTCTCGTCATACATACGTTCGATCCTAGGCGCTTTATCTGAAGTTATCGCCTTAATACGTAGCAGACGTGCTTCAGCTTTCCGCTCATTAAGAGCGTCAAAAGTACCTATCATTAAATTCGCGATATTTCTACGTATCTGAAGTAGATCAGAAATTGAGAAGGTGTCTTTTCCAATCGTTACTTTAGTCATAAGATTGGTGTAATCTATCGTCTTCTTCAAGTTTAAGTACTCTCTACTTAAGTCTAGGTTCGATTGTATCAAGCTTTCGACCTGTTTTCGTTGCTCTAACTCAGAACCGTATGTAGGTTTCTCCGTCGAGACAATGGCTGCGTATTCGTTAATACGCTCGGCATTCTGCTGTATCCTTTTCTGGATTACCCTTAGGGTTTTCATCCCTTCTATGAGTTTCATAACTCACCTCCTTTTAATATTGCGTTTTTATTCGTAATCAATCCTTATCACCCATCACAATTCGTAGTGCCTAAATCTTTGTTACACTTCGAGCAAAAGTTAGTGTGGAACTCTCCGTCACAATTCGCGACCCGATAGTCTTCACAATCGTGATTATCTTCTTCGGATCCTTCTGCTTCGGCTGCTTCTTCGACTTCAACGAAGCAAGGATGCAGTGCACCGAAATCGACTTCGACATCTTCGACTTTTCCGCAGAGGAATTTTTCTACAGCCTCAGTTTGATTCCGCGCATTAACTTTCGCGGTAATCTCGGTATCTCTGTAACTTACGAAATAATCCACATCGAAAACCTCCTTATGATTAAAGTAATTAGTCTATACCTAACTGAGATAATATCTCGTTAAGACATAGCTGCCATTCTTCAATTTTGCTCTTGCTATGATCCGGCCGGTACCAGCTGTTTAACCTCTCAAGCCTTAACCCTTACAGGTGCCTTGAGACACTTCGTCCTGTGTCGAACACTGCTCTTACGAGTGGCCGGTTATTTATTTACTTGGTAGCGGGGGTGAGAGTCGAACTCACTTTCTCTGGCTTATGAGGCCAGCTGACTTAACCGTTTGTCTTCCCCGCGACGTTTCGCTTTCATTTCTACTCCCTAAGAGACCTCCATTACTCGTGGATCCACGACATTGTTAAAATAACTAGCTGCGAAACTACGTATCATCCCTGATATCTTAGCATCTAAAGATGCTAACGCGAACATTTTTTCATTTTGAGTAGCTACATTCGCAGCATATTTCTCATCTTGAGTTTTTATGAGCGTAAGCATAGCTTCTCTCTGGGTTTCATTCGTTTTCGTGCCGCTCTGGGTAAGGTCTTCATAAAACTTAACAATCAACTCTGCTTCGCGTAGTTTCACATTAGTACTACGTGTTCCAAAGGGAGCTAAATCGTGAGCGTTATCTGCTACGAATTTAGCCCTTTCAACTTCAAGTTTCGTAATTTCTGTTGCCATCTCTTCAGCTGTCATAATCCTACCTCCATTAACATTTTACAGGAACTGCAGTATCGTCAAAATATATTCCGTAGTTTGCAGTTAAAGTGTATGCCCTCAGACCTGTAGGTACGTCTCCGAAACTCTTCTTTAGCGCTAATGCTTTATATGCTCTACCTTGAGCAATTTGATTTCCGAGTTTTCGAAGATTCATTTCACCTGGACGTAAAACGGTAACACCTTCTGCAAGAATCGTTTTGTCTTCGATGATTATACAACGCGTAACAATTCTCTTTTTCTTCGGATTCGGTATTCTGTTGTTGTTATTCATCTCAACGGTGTGATGCCTGAAAACCTCTCTCACGATCTTTTCCTCCTTTCTTTTTTAATTTCTTCAAGAGGAAGAACTGTACATCAGCTGCTTCACCTCTATTAGATACTAAATCTTCCCAAGGATATTGTATTTTTAATATTATACAAAATCGCGTAATACATCGAATTTGACTGGGTGTCGGATCTAACTCTCGCCATGCCTTATTTTTCTGTTTCCCCATTCAAACCTCCTTTAGCTAATATACGTTGTACGTTTACTGAGCGTACTAACTCTTCCCATGTTACGATATAATCTGCTTCATTAAAAGCTATTAAGATGCCCGTCGATATAAGCCAAAGACTATACTTTTCACCGTAATGATATCCGACACCTATTCGCTTTTTTGGGCGGACAATGTCTTTAGATTCTCGTGATACTTCCAATTCGTATCTCCTTTCGGAAACAGAATATTTGATTCGCGTTTAGGCGATATGGATAACGCCAATCTTCATTTCCGATTCCATCATTCTTCCCAGCTAGCGAATGCGTCTCTTATCTCCTCCCATTCTTTCAGAGTCGCTTCGCAATCGATATGTTTCGAGCCTTTATTGTCTAGAACGATATGACATATACCTTGACCTTTTATTGCATCGAAAGAATCGAAGTATATCGTTATTACCTGACCCAAATCGATATCTAATCCCTTCCACGTTATTGTCTTCATTCCGACCTCCTTACCTATCGCTTAGAGTGTTTTGATTGAGGTTGTGTCTTTTATGGTAGGAGTGACCCCTTGCCTGCTTTACGACCGTAGCTTTGAAGTAGAACTACCGGCAAGTTTAAAGAGTTGCGATGTGGCAAGAGCGACAGGTCCACCCTCACTCTAGATCACTTCTACCATAAAAGACACAACCTCTTTCTTTTCCAAAAGGTTATTTAATCCCTATAAGGAAGTGTGATATCGGGGAAGAAGAATCTCGCATCTTCTTCGCTTAATTTCTCACCCACGCGAGCTGTGTATTCAGTGCAACTCTCTTGCGATTCTCCATTGTCAGAACCGATATAAGCTGCCCAATCGATGTCTTCTGTTATTACTGCAACGATTGCAATTCCTTTACCGTTACAATTCCAATAGCGACAACATTTAAGTTTTCTCTCTCCGCTCACGCTTTTTAGCCTCCTTTTCTTCTTGTTCTGTGAACAACTCTTCGACCGTTTTATGTCTTTCGTCCAAATACTCTCGCCAACCTGGATAGAAGATATCTAAGGCGAGAGTCGTTAACCATTCACCAACCTTCGCGAATGTAAAACTTGCAAATATCCACTCAACGAAGTCGCCTTCTCCTTTATTGTCGGCGTCCATACTTAACCTCCAATAAAAGTTCTCTGTTGCTAACTCGTAGTAACCTACGATTGCACCTCTCGTTCATTCTTCGTTTCTCCTTCACTATTCTTTAACTTTTGCGCATTCGTACATCTAACTTTACGGCCATCACTCAAAACGAAGTATCTATTTTCGATTGCAATTGGTTTGAAGATAGTTCCAATTGGAGGATCGCTTCCTCTAATCACAATACGGAAATGGTTAAGATTTTCTTTACGCTTTTTTTCTAGGTATCTTATTGTAGCTCTATTCTGAATCGCAGCAACTCTTTCAGGATTAGCAAGACGCCATCTAGCTACAGCTTCGGCTGCTTTCCGTTTTCTTTCTTGGCTGAAGAAAGGGTATTTGTATCGCTTTTGTTCTTCAGAGCATTCATCACAATAAGCTCGATTCTTTGTCGGGCGTCGCTTTCCACAATGCTTGCATTTGAAGTATTCGGTCATGATTTTTTTAATTTCAGGTATTTGCTCGGGTGAGTACCCTCGATTAGGTAAGGAAGGCTTTATAAGACCTTGTTTCTTCAATCTCCTTACAATTCTTGTAGGATATCCTACCTTATATGCTACTTCTTTATCGCCCAAACGTTCTGTTTCGAATCCTGCTTGTTTTAGGATTTGTCTCACACGTTCTCCTGATAATCCCACTTGTGATCCGATACGCCTCAGATGATACCCTTCTTTTCTCAATGCAACTATCTTCTCAACTTTTTCTGTATCCATACCTCCTTCTCCTTTCAATTTCTGGTAGGTTTTAGTATTAAACGCTATCCACTGCGTGAAAGTACCTACCTCGGATAGCTAGGAGAGCTTTCGCTCTCCTATGGTTGAATTACTCGAACCAAGACTTCGGCCAATTACGAGTTACGTAGCATTCAGGTTTAGTGATAACTTTAATCTTTCTGTCATCTGCATCGGATTCATGGCCAGTGATAACCTTAATCTTTTGGTCATCTTCTCTGAATTTGTCGGCTTCAGATACTGTCGCATACACTCCTTCTTTTTCAAGATAGATTAAATCTTCGTAGAACGTATTCGTTCCTTTGGCGATTCGTCTAATGTACTCTGGCCATGACTTTTGCTCGTCCCAATTTTTCGCGATACTTAATGAGACCTGACCATATCCTTTTATGAATCTGTACCCTGGTATAGATAGGTTTTCCTTAACATCTTGATATAGCCCACCCGTAACAATTGTTCTGGAGACTTCGGGTTCAATTAGCTTAACACCTTCGTCTACAAAAGTTCTTATTGCGTCTGAATTAGCATTCACGAAAGCTACTTCTGCTTCAACAATCTTTATCAGACCACACGGTAAAGTATACCGAACTTTTGCGTGCCACTCTTGGCGTGATGTAACAATTGTCACATCCCAATTGGAGCCAATATAATCATGATCGGTTGAGGAATGAAAAGCCCCCATATTGTGGTGCCAATGAACAGTTCCGATAGTGCCTTTCCAAAGCCTATTGTCGATGACCTCAACCGAAGCTCCTGATACTTTCTGTCGGGGTATAACGACATCCTCAATAACGAAGACATCTTCTTCTTCTTCGGATTTGTATCCGATTAAGTATCCTAACCATTCTGTCGAACCCATACGAGCATTCATTGCTTCGACTTTATTACGTACGATATCTTTGATATCGACGTAAGGGAAGTACGTATCGAAAGAGCAAGCCTTTGCTACTTGGATACCAGAATCCCAACAACCTTCATCTTTTTTGGATGATTCAAATATCGAAGGCGGTAATTCTAATTCCTTTTTCTTCTTCTTTCCCATTTTACGTTTCCTTTCTAAATTCGAGGGAGTCAATATTACCCGAAACTTCTAAATCGTAGAATTGGGTCGCTTTAGCTACTCCGTAAGCAGCTGCTATAATAGCGGGTACGACCCAACTCGGCGTAATACTATAACCTCCCTCATCTTCATCTCCGTCAGTCGACCAATCGGGTATGGAATTCGTTATTGTGATGTGTAATCCATCATATCCAACTCTGACGTAAGTTACGCCCATTTCGTCACACCAATTCGATAAAAACTTTTGGATTGAAATCCTGTCAGTACAATCGAATAAGGTATTATACATATCGGGATTATATGCCATCCCTAAAGCAAGTTTTGAACATTCACCATACGTTTCGACTTCCGTATCGGGACGTATATTGCTGATGAAGTCTGCAACAACTTTAGTTTTCTCGCGTCCTATATCCTCAAGTGTAAAAGGTAACCTATTCAAGTTCGAAACTTCGAGGTGATCGAAGTCCATAATATGTAGTTTCGGTATACCCGTCATCGCTGCTAAAATTGCTACCCAAGATCCTATCCCTCCAGCACCAACAATGATTCCGTTTCGATTGGTGCTAAGGTAAAAGTTAGTTTGGCGTGCATACAAATCATTTTCTATTCTACGCTCCATACTCCACCTCCGGTTGCTACAATTTTCGGTTTAGAGTCCTTAAGCGAACCTTCTGAAGAAGGTCTACTCTTCTTACGTTTAATAGCCTCAGCTTCTGAAGCTGTTATTGGTTCAACGACATCAATCGGAACGATAAACCCTTTATTTCCTGGTGAATATGATGATGAACATTCGCGATCTTCTTCGAATTCTCCTACGATACTATACTCACCCATCGACTCTTCAATGACGTGAAGGACTCTTGCAATGTCTCCCACTTTCGCAAATGATCGTGGTCTTACGAATCGACACCAACCATTAGTTTTGAAACCTCCGTGGAATTCTCTTGAGTCCCATTCTAATGGACTAGAAGGTAATGTTGACGTCCTCCATATTTTCGAAGTTGACGGGAAAGTAGGATCGAGCGTACCCCCTAAACTATCGTAGTTAATTGTTTCGAGTAATGTTTGGACTTCATCACGAGCCATAGCTAGCTGATCGGCTGTTGTGATTGACTCTGGTGGAACCCAAGAACCTAAACAATCAGTATCAGACATCGAATGATAGTGATGTACCCTCACGAATCTCGCATCGCGTATCACACTGTGGTGATAACGATTCTTCCTTATCGACACGCACCAAAAAAGGTTCTCTCGTTTTGTCTCTTCTTTCATTTCAGGTGAGAGTTCTCTCATTAAGCCTTCTTTACAGAGATATTTAGGCTCAAGAGTTATGGGGATGAAATAAGTAATCGTATCTCCATTTTTCCCGACTCTCCACCCTTCAGCAAGCTTCTCAATAGAAAGATCCAAAAGCAACGTAATGCTTTCTTTCGCAGTTTTATATGCGTCTTTAGCTTGATCAAGAGCACGTACGTGCGCTCTGAATTTCTCGATCATATCATTTCGCATCCGATTGATAAGCACATCGGGCTCAGCTAGCTTTTGGAAGTTCAATTTCGCCACTTCACCATTCATTATTATATAAGAGTCTATGGTTTTGAGAGCCCTTTTGAAAATTGCTTCGGCTTCTTCTTCTTCTGAGCTATTCTCTGGGACTTTTTCGATATCGGAAGGGCTAAGCCAATATCCGGTATTCTCTTGTAAGTGCCCATTAAGGCAATGTGTAATAGATGGAAAGTGAACACCGAAATCAACTCCGATATGAGCTGTATCTAGGATTGCCTTAACAATCCCCATCTGTCCGAAAAGAGAATTGTATGATTGCATTACAACTACCTTATCGCCAATTTCGAAACCACAACCACGACTTGCTTTCGCTCTAGTTGTCATATTTCGCACCTCCTTTCTTCTTTCATTTTGGCCAGGAGCACCCCCACTCCTGGCCAGGACTCCAATCGCAATGCCATGACTCCAATCGCAATGCCATAATAGCAAAACCTATCTACCTGCTTTGTCGTATTGTCGAATCGCTATCGAACCTTCGACGCCTTCGACACGTGCAACATCCGGCAGATCAGATATCTTCGCGCAAGGTAAATCAGCTTCTTTCTTAATTTGTTTACCGTTAACGAAGACCTTGAACTTCGTCAACCCTGCGAAGCGCGCAGCTTTAATCAGTTCGTCAGTCAAGATATCGGACGTTGGCGTATACGGGCCTCTGGGAGTATCGATAATGCCGCTCTGCCACAGTCCATCCTCAACAGGCGTTTCGGTTGAAGTTGTAGTAGCTCTGCGCGTTCTTGAAGTTGTAGTAGCCCTGCGAGCTCTAGTTGTGGACTCCGCTGTTTCTCTCTTTCTTGGTGTCATTTCTTTTCTCACCTCCTTTCTTTGTAGATAGTAGTACCGTATTTGAAACGGAGATAACTATCAAAGCTTCTCTCCAAGTACGGGCGAAATCTAATGTAAGGAAGATTCTCGAGCTCTCGACGTTTGTCTTTAGAGCAATTTACTTTCGAATTGGGACTGAGCATAGCCATCTTTATATCAACTATGACTTCTCCTTCGAATTTCGAATGCTTTGTCAAAACGCTCCTTACATTCATATAGGTAATCTCTTTCATATTTCGCGCTTTTCTAAAATCCGCTATTTAAGATATCACTCACTCACTCTTCATATCAATGAACGTATCTACGATTACTGCAAAAAAGCCAGCCCAAATTGGTGATATAATTATAAGCCAACTCCACATAACTACTCCCGTCCATCTTAATATGATAAACACGCAAAATGTCGTTACGATTAAGCTTGTGAAACACTTCGATTTCGTCTCTTCTTTCACGTTTACACCTTTCGTATTAAGTAGTTAGCTCTGTAATTTGCTGAGCCAGCGACTCGAACGCTGGATGGTAGAGTTACACGGGATCTCGTTCCGCCTAGTATGGATATTTGGTTCGTGCCGACCATCCTATCTAGCGACTTACAACACCATAAGAGCATCTACTAAGTGTTGACCGAATGGGACGCCTCGTGAGTGTTACCACTCTACAGATTGTGCTCGCAATCTCTCTACCTTACCTCTTAATGTCTCCCTTTCCATCACTCAGCAATATTCAATTATAGTCTCCTTTCCATTTTCTTCCTCAAATTGAAACCCTTAGTTTGTCAACTAAGGATATCGTTACAACTAGTTAACCTTAGCTAACTAGTTGTTGCCATATCCTTAGGGAGATACTGTATCGGGTTTGAACTCTTCTCTTCTCACGATTTTGTATGGATAAGGTGTCCCACTTTTCGTCTTCACTATCTCGAAGAAGGGGTTATCTTTCCCGAGCGCATAGGGACACTCATCTAACCTATCAGCCATCGGACATTCTTTGCGCGCTCTATTATAGCACCAACCTAATGGCGATAGAGATAGTTCGTAACAATCTGGTTTCGTCAATACCTTCCTCCTTTCTTAGAATTCCCGTTATCCTAAACGGCGTTCTGTAAGAGCTATTTTCTGTGCGACCTCTTCTTCAGTCAAGAAAGCAAAGGAGTTATCTCCATATTCATCATCTTGAGCCGTTAGATACATACCGTTATCGAACTCTAAAATAAAGCCCTCTCGAAATCTTCCGTTATCGAAGAATATTACGTTTACAACTTTCGAGCCAATTAACTTCTTCAATTCTTGTTCAATCTCGTCCATAGCCTAACCTCCTCTTTTTATTTCCGCTAATAGCTTTGCTCTCGGTGCACATCGCTCTAACTCCATCCAACTATTCGTCATTACGATAAATAGTTTGAACACTGCTAAGCTTATCTCGCCATGTAATGCACGTGCTGTAACATTCCTTACGTATATTTGCCTATCTGCGGGCGATGATGGCATCTCTTTAGCTAACTTAGCAGCCTCGAGGTGCTCCTCTTCTTTGATTAACTCTCTGTCTTGAGGTGAACCTTCTGCTGCTTGTTGTATAGCTTGCGGTTTCGGTTTCTTACCCATTCTGCTTTTCCTCCGATATTTTTGGCATTACTTCCTCCGGTTAAAGTGATTGCATAAACTCTTTAATTTTGGCAGCCAATTCAGGTCCACTTCTCAAGCGTTCAATGAATTTTGGACAGCATGGACATTCGACATCCTTTCCACTGAAAGCGAGCATAGCCAATAGAGCTCCAACCATATGGTCTGTTTGGGTCCCTTCAATTCCGCCTTCTTCATCGGGTTTAGGAATACGGGTTGCTTCCTCTACCTCTTCTTTTGTCATCGATGGAATAGAGATGCAATTCCGATTCCCCGGACATGTTGCACAATCTAAAGCACTGTCCTCTTTTTTAGTGACATCCACAGTTGTAATCTCCTTCTAATAGTTTTAGATATTACTGCTAACCTTCGACCTTTGGTGCAGCCTCGAGTAACAACTTACTCAGTCTTTTGTATCCTGCTTTCAGATAATGGCGTTTCATCCACGCTCCTACAGCTTCGACAGCTTCTTTCGGAAGCGTCTCTAAGTCTTCGCGTGCGGGAACGATAGCTTCATCCATTTCTGACGCAATGTCATTGTTCACTTAATCACCTCCCTTCTTGTTTACCTTCGGTGTTTGTAACCGGTCCTATTTTGTAATGATCCCTGAACCAAATTCGTAACGGTTCGTGCTTTAACGTTCTGTATGCCGAAACTTTCTCTCTTGCTTTGATCCTTGCCATATCCATTTTTATTTGTGTTTCAGTATCAGCCATTACCATTTGTTTGATGAATGTTGTATTGCCACATTCGCATTTATTTGGCTGTACCCTTCCGAGTTGTCTTCCGCAACTGTCACATTTATATCGCGTTTCCCAATACCGTTGCTTACTCGCTTTAACGATAAAGCACTTAGTCTCCTCATCAATGTTCTCTGGATTACCTGTTTTACAAATCTCTCCTCTGACGAAAGGGACATCACAAGTGATTCCTCTATTCTCTCTTAGCCAATCGAATCTGCAACGACCTTGATAAATAGAGAAAGGTTCAGCAGGCTCATATTCTGGGCAATACTTTCTCACCCTTGCAATGAAGCCTTCGGGTGGTTGTTGTAAGCCATCCGACATTTAAACTACCTCCTCAACTCTTTGGTATTTTTTGCATAAAACATTTTCTTTTATTATATAATAATATAAAAAATAAATCAATATCTTACCCGGAGGATTCCTCGTCGGATCGACCCCATCACCTTCGTACGAACTAGACCCACGAAACACAAGCTATAAACCCTCAGACTACTTTACTCCTTCCTATCTTAACGCACGGATAGTTCGAAAATAGGTAAGTACTTATATCCATCAATATTAAACTATTGGACCTATTTTCTACATATCCGTATTTAAGCACGTTGGGTCACCGAATTCCTTCTCCACACCTTTCTTGCGGACTTAGTTGGTTATCTATCGCCACCACGTAGAGGTGTCCGACTTGGCGACAAAAGGGCCCTTATGGACCCTTCTCGACTTTGTAGAATACCTCATAGCCTTGCACCTGCATATGAGCATGAGCTTGTTCAGTGGCTTCACTTTCGCAGAAGTCACCAGCCGTTAGGCCTTTCTGGACTTCAGCGATAGCTTCATTCTCATTTCGGCTACCTTCGGCATCAAAGTCGACATATGTTTCATACCGAATACGTACGATGTATGGCATATATCATTCCTTCCTTATGAACTTCAGACATCTTTCCAGACACGTGTAACAGTCTTTTTAGCACCACAGCATTTGCAATCACCTACGACATTGCCTTTTGCATCACAACGCGTAGTAGTCATTTCGTAACGGTGGGCAGCTAAGCGGTGACAGTTTGAGCATTCATAAATTGGTACCTTCTTCATAATGTCTTACCTCCTTTCATTTATGATAGTTCTGGATGAGATGACCTTGTAATATGTTCGCCAATTCCTACAATCTTTTCGATTGCATTCTCAACATCTTTGTAAGCGTTTGAAGCCTCAACTGCAAAGTAGCGTGCGCTTTGAGCATAAGCTAGAGATAGGTCGGCATTCAACTGAGACAATTCAATTAAAGGTTCAGTTACTTCTCTGACTTGTTCTCCCACGCGGGAAACATTTCGCCAGAGTTCACCGACGGCTCGAAGGGATGTACCAGCACTATGTAATGACGCTATGGCATCTCTACGAGACTGTGTAGCCAGCTCTTGTGAGGCCCTTAATTTGTCCAAGGCATGTTTCATATCGTTATAGATATCTTCGAAACTTCTTTCCACGATTTCGACCCCCTTCGTAAATTCATATTTAAGCGGTCACTTGCCCTTTTAATGGGTCCGTTAATGGAGACCAAAGGACGCTGGAATACTTCACACCCTCTCGGAGAGTTAAGGCAAAGTTACTAGCGTCTACAATCTGCCCTAACTCTCCGTATATAGCCTTATTGACTAGTTTCGATGAGAGAGATATCAAGAGTGATAGTTTTAGGCTTGGTCAAGGTTACAGCCTTAACTTCCGACTCCGGCGATACCTTACCTTCTTTGATAAGTTGCCTTAAAAGCTCATCCCAAGTTATAGTAAGCCTCATCTCGGTTGCCTCCTTTCTTTAAGCGTTCCAATGACGTGATATTAGATTGTATCTACCGAGTGCTCGTTTTCCTCTTCTGTTGGGGGCTCGGTAGCCTCTTCTTCAACTACAAACGGATAGTTCCAAAAGTCCCAACGACCTGTAAGTGTACGAGCCAACTTACATTCGCGCTGAGTAAACTCTCCTACACCCTCAGCATCTAGCTTCGTCTTAATGGCCTTCAATGAAAGCCCTCTTTGCTCTTTGACGAAAGCTACAGCTGCTGGATTAAGTGTTCGCCCTCTTGCTATGTTACTTGCATTTATCATGTGACCTCCTTTACACAAGTATTTCACCATTACGTTTCATCTCGTAAACTTCTGCCAAAGTATATGACTCCCTTGGCAATGCTTCTCCGACCAACGCGCTTGCGTGTTCGCGTGTTAATGGTCCGATATGTAAGTGTGCAATACACCTCCCCGGACGCAAAATAGCTGGATCGATGTGTTCGATATCATTGTTGAAGGTTAGGACGATAATTGCGTCCATAAACTCTGATAACAAACCCTCAGACATATTAAGGATATTTGCTCTTTCATCGATATGTGTCTTAGCTGCTTCAACTGTGAGGACATCGCCAATATCTTCCATAACGATTATTGGACGATGGTACATACTTACTAGTTGAGACATTGTACCGCCTTCTCTCAAGAAAGGTTCTGACGGAGAACATATCACGCCATTACGCGTATTGCCGAGTTCTGAAAGTAGCGATCTTAGAAGATACGTCTTCCCAGTTCCTGCAGGTCCAGAGACAATGATCAAACCGTTGTCTACGTCCTCCAAATCCTTCGACAACTTCACGAACTTTTCTTGGATCGTTTTGGCGTAGTTGTCTTTTATTTCTTCAAATGGTAAGGGTGAAAAACAAGCGTGTTGTGTGTTGATACCCCTTTGAGTTGGGAACGCAAATGAAAGATGTATTTTATCTTCTTGGGGCTTTCGGGATGTATATGTCACGAGATGACACTTCTCCATTATAGCCTTAAGTATACCTAACTGGGTATCGAGACAAGTACACGTTACGTCAAGTATTAGACCTCCAGCAAAGAACCTTTCTGGATTTGGACAACTTTCGAAGTCTGCTGCAGGGCATGTTTTCGAGACGATTTGTATGACGTAATGAGCCCCTACCAATACGTATATATCCGCTTCCTTAAGTTGGTTATCGGGGTGTAATGCTTCAATGAAGTCAACAAGATCACCCTCCGTGCCACACAAAAGCGCATTATAGGCGACAACGTGACCCAAATGGTCGTCAAGTAATATATCGATATATCGCTTGGCTTGGTACTCAATTATGGTATCCGTCCTCATATCGAAACCTGAATCTGTCTTTACGCTTACTACTGTCAATTTCCTTTCTCACCTCCTTTCTCTAGTTGTTAGGAATATTCGACCTTTAATCGAGTGTATTATCACCTCCCACTCGCTGTATGCTCATAGAGTAAGTGAGTGGCCTACTCACTTTCGCTTTCGGCCACTTTCGACCTTTGCCATTACCGGTTATATTTATTTGCCAAATGCGGCTTTCATTGCGCGCGAAGCAGCTGCTTTCTTCTCAGGTGTCCACAAACGTGACATCTTCGCTGACATAGCCTGCCGTTTTTCATCTGTCCAAAGCATCTGGTTAAAGATTGATAACAACTCCTTGACTTCACCTTGATTAAGCTTCGTGATATCGGCAATTGTAAGCTTGTTACCCTCAATGACGATATTTGCTTCTTCCTGGACGACTTTGTTTTCTACTTTCGTTTCTACTTTGTTTTCAACTTTCGGTTCCATCTCTACCTCCTTTCTTCTTACTAAGGCTTGCGGTATACCTTTACCACGACCTCGTAAAGTACCTAACCGCAACCTAGTACTATCATAGTTACAGTGTATATAAAATAGTTATCAAAGTCAATAGCAATTTCTTCTCCGTCATGTTACTTCTCCTTGGATGCCTTCTGCCCAGAAAGATAACCCATAATGTAAGCTTTCATTACTGAGCTTTGGACGACGGGTGTAATCTCTTTATTCATCACCGACGTGAATATACCATCTGGTAAGATTGAACGTATTACAGCTTGCACTATCATGTTTAGATGCAGCATTCCAATAGTACCTACAGTTTCCTCAAGGTTGACATTTGTAACGTCCTCATCACCAATCTGCAAAAACTCCTCACAACACTTATCAACCTCTTTAGCTGATAAGCCTAAGGCCAATTCTGCTAAATCAACATCAGCATTTATTAAATCGGCAGCTGTCAACCTTTCTAGGTCCTGTATTGTCAATTCACTTACACCTAACTTCTTCTTAGCTTTCTCTACTGTTAAACTTTCCATTCCCTACCTCCAACAAATCCAATTATGTAAGCAGTTAACAAGGCATACCCAAGGTGGTCATCAGACTCATCGGATTTGTATTTAGCAGCAATAAGGGCTAAACTATCTTTGGCTTCATCCGGTATTGTTGCCGCAGGGTTAACGTTCTTAGTAATATTTACATATTCCAAAACATTTGCGATAATACTGTGCTGCATCTCTTGTATTAAGTCTTCGCTCTCTTCTGGTTGCTGTACCTCGTCTTCAAGTTCTTTAAAGACTTCTGGGATATCTGCTTCTTTTGCTCTCTCGATATATCCTAAGAGAGTACACTCTGCTAACTCTTGGAAGTTTTCTCGACCCGATTGTGTTAACTTAAAAGCAATTGCAGGTCCCAACTTCTTAAGTACATCCTCAGGTAAAGATGGATGTAATGCAAGGTATTGTTGATACGACTCTTGGATCTCTCCAGCCTTCTTCATAGCTTCATTATAATCCATTTTAATAATGTGGATATATTCGTCCATTGTTTCGACCTCCTTTCTTAATATTTGTTCACCTAATTTTGCTTCATTAACACCTCCTCGTGTTTTACTTACCCTTATCTCCTCACGTCTTCTTGTATTACAATAGCCTTTTAGTTAGCTTTATCTTGGTTCTGACTTGTTTTTATCTTGGCCTTTTAGTTAGCTTTGTCTTGGCTTTGGCTGGAGGCGATATATTTATATCCTTGTCCCCTGGCCAACCGCCTAAATACAACCGCCTAAATACAACCGCCTAAATACAACCGCCTAAATACAACCGCCTAAATACAACCGCCTAAATACAACCGCCAACTATCTACTGCCTAAATACAACCTCCAACTATCTACCGCCTAAATA
>Ga0172377_10002703_pt1 | contig 18174 bp, 18 predicted proteins | sample Pumphouse3metaG_FD_119749 | JGI IMG/M metagenome (GOLD analysis project Ga0172377, IMG submission 119749) | Leachate microbial communities from a municipal landfill in Southern Ontario, Canada - Pumphouse #3 metaG | ecosystem: Engineered > Solid waste > Landfill > Unclassified | place: Canada...
ATACTACAGAATAGCTGAAGTTCTTTCAGAATGCATTAAATTTATTGTCCAGTATAAACGGAAACTTAGCTTAGCAGAACGTATCGACCAACATCAAATGAAAATAAGGCTCCTGTAAAAAAATATGGGAATGCCAAACAAATTATTCTTGACATGACACTAGGACTTTAAATATTCATATAATAGCTTATCATACTAAGCCATAGTATTTTTTCATCCAATCTATTGTTAGCTTTACGCCTTCTTCTAAGTTCACTGTTTGTTTATGTCCTAATTCTTTCACAGACAAAGATATATCTACTTTTTTGATTTTAGTAGTTAGTTTTTCTGAATCTCTGTATTGAATAATATCTTGGGGAGCACCCGTATAAGACCAAATTAAATCAGCAAGTGTTTCAATGTTATGATATTGATCACTTCCAATGTTATAAACTCGTCCAGGTATAAAATTGTCAATAATATTAGCAAGTGTGTAAACGCAATCATCCACATAAGTACTTGATCTATAATGTCCCCGAAAAACTATAATAGGTAGCTTCATTAAGCTATGATAGCAAAATTTGCAATTTACAGATCTATAAGGATGATAGAATTCACCAGGACCATAAGTATTAAACAAGCGTACAATAACCGTTTCCGTGTTAGTAAGTATTCTTGAATTTCTTATTTGCATTTCATTTGCCCATTTAGATATTGCATAATCATTCATTTGTTTTATTTCAATTTTATCCATAGTATCTTCATTCATTATACCCTCATAATCACCATATACTTCTGAGCTTGAGAAATGTATCATACGAAAACCAAGTTCTTCTTGAAGACGAATTAAGTTCTTTAACCCAATAAGATTTGACTTCCACATTTGCTCATAGTAATCTTCACCGTTCCATCTACCAAACTCAGCAGCACAGTTATAAACATAATCAAAGGGTCCGGCAGTTTTAAAAACTCTCTCCAGTTGACGAAATTCACTAATATCACATCTGGAATATTCCCATTTTTCATTACTCATTTGCTGAATATACCCAACCTCTCCTGCATAATGTAATAAATCTACACCAAATACTGAATGGCCTCTTTTCTTTAATTCAGAAACCAGTTTTTGTCCAACAACACCTTTTGAACCGGTAACTAAAACTTTCATTGATTATCTCCTTATTTTAGATATAATATTTATATCAAAAGATACAAATTGTAGCATCAATTATTTTTTGTAACTATTTATTAGACATTCCCATTGCATTTATAGGATAAACAGCTTTATCTGTAGAAAGCACAATTAATTTCTTAGCATTTTTGGCAATAGCAGCTCTAATTACATTTTCCGCACCCAGAACATTGGTTTTAACTGCCTGAACAGGAAAAAACTCACAGGAAGGAACCTGTTTTAGGGCAGCAGCATGAAAAACATAATCCACACCTACCATTGCATTCGCTACACTATCATAATCCCTAACATCTCCAATATGAAATTTGATTTTAGAGTTATTATACAATTTCCGCATATCATCCTGTTTTTTTTCATCCCGACTGAAAATACGAATCTCTTTCATATCGGTATTTAAAAACCGTCGGAGAACAGCGTTTCCGAAAGAACCTGTGCCCCCAGTTATAATTAATGTCTTTGAGTTAAACATAGTAAGATCTTATATCCTTTAATTTCATAACTTCCAATATTGAAACATACATAAATCTATATAAATTATTTCTATTCGCATTTGATATTTTCCAATATCCTTTTAGCTCTATCAATCCAGCTATAATTTTCAAAGACATCATTTCTGGCATTTCTCCCTAAAAACGAGACATCCTCTTTCAGGGCATAATCAACGGCATTTTTTAGTTCTTCAATTGATTCAGGTTCTACCAATAAAGCATTTTTTTTATTATTTAATACTTCGCGAATAGTAGGAAAGCCATAAGCAACAATCGTTCTTCCGCTTGCCATATACTCAAATACTTTCAAAGGAGAGCAGAAATTAATGGTGGGCACATCTTTTGACCAAAGAGCAAGTAAAATATCTGATGCAAACAGATATTTAGGCGTATCTTTATGAGGGATTTGCCCAATAAAAGAAATATTATCAATTCCGTCTTCTATTGCCAGAGTATGGTATTTTTTTGCCTGATCATTAGGGCCACCTACTACATAAAAACTAGTATCCTTAAAAGATTTTGCAAGTGCAATTATATCGTCAATCCGTCTATCTTCATAAAGTCGACCCAAATATGTTATTACCGATTTTTGGGTTGATATTCCTAACATTTCCCGAGCTTTCTGTTTCCCAACATCATTCGTGAACTTCTCAATATCTATTCCATCATGTTCAGTTATTATTGATTTTCTAGGTATTCCTTTTTGAATCCAATATTCTGTTAATGCCTTGCTTATACAAACTATTAATTTTATTGATTTGTCCCTTACACACTTTTTTATTAACTTTTCCCAATGATTATCCAATATTTTATAACCCAAATGTAGTTTATTATTATGTAGTTCCATAATAATTGGTAGTTGACTATTAATAGTTTGGCTTAATAGAAGTGGACTCCGTAAATATAGCAGATCCGGTTTAATATTCTTAATTACTCGTCTTATTTGGAAGTTACATAAGTACTTATTAAATTTTCCTAAATAAGGGTTTTGCTTTCTCAATAATATTTTAAAGCCATCTTGATTTATAATTTTCTTGTTAGGTGAAACCTCATAACCCGGTATTGACAATATTACTTCATTACCAAGTTGGCTAAATGCTTTACACATAGAAAAAACCTGAATTAAATTTGCTTGTTCAGAGCTAATATCTATGTTGTGAAGATATAATATTCTCATTTTAAAGATATAGATTTTCCTTGATTCTAAATATGTTTAAATAAAGCTCTTATATTTCTCTACCATTTTTTAAATGTATTTCCAACGAAGCAAGAACCAATAAAGCATTCGCATAATTACCCTTTTTATTAATATGGTTAGCTAATATATCTCGGATATCAATCCAATCTATAATTTTTCTTGAGGCCAGATCATTAATATTGGTTTTCACAACATTCTGCAAATACCCATTATACCTTATCTCTTTATTGAAATCAGTATATTTTGTATATTTCGATAACATACCTAACTTTTTTCTTAGATAATTTATGCTGTGAATTAATTCATTTTTCCATTTTGGACTATCTAAGGGAAGACCGTAATTATTTGCTATCGGCAAACTAAATAAATAAGGATATAGTGAAGATAACATTCTAATATAAAATAACCTATCTCTATGATATTCTTGATTAATAGACATTGCAAAACTAACTAGTTCTTTGGAACAAACTAAATGTTTATAGTTAAAAGGTTTCATATATAAATGAGGGATTAAATATTTAACCTGTCTATTTAATATGTCTATTATATATCCTTTATTGAAATAACTTTCCACTTGTTGGTTATAATCTACATATTTTATATATCGATCTCTTGAGATGTTAGCTAATTTTAAATTAGGAATAAATGTATTGTCTTTGAATGAATTATGAGCTGCTTCAACAAATGTTGTATTAATAAACTTATTATATTGATAATAATTGCCACCAAAGATAGTGTCAACAACAGCACCAGACCAATTATCTTTATCGTGCATTATTTCATCAACAATGCTTATAGGATAAGTAAAAAACAATACTGTTTGCATATCTACTCGCCTGGAAATTTCTTCTAATTCTTTTTGCGTATAATGATAATTTTGTAAATTAATGCTTGTGTGCTTAGTTCCGACTTTTTTGGCAATTAGATTCCCAATTTCATAGTCGTATGCTCCAGGTACTCCAAAAGTGAATGTATATATATTTTGAGCATCTGTACATTCAAGTAAAGCTGCTAATATCCCTCTGGAATCAAAACCACCACTAAGAGGAACACATTGTTTTTTGTTAGGATTAAACAAGCTCTCTATACTACGCTGAAAAACTTTCCCTCCAATGGAGATCAACTCGTCAATATTACAGTTTTCATATTTCTTCCTGTCTATATTGGCAATATCAAAGAGATTGTGAAAATCTTTATTTTTATAATTAAGGAAATAACCAAAATCTAAAAATGAATTCAAATTAATCATATCCATTTTTCTGTCTCCTATAATTTATATCTCGCATTTTATTTATACTGAATTATATAATTGCCTGATCTTTTTGTGCTGGAGAACCAGCATATAAATATCCAGCTTCCAGGTTTTTTGTTACGGTAGAATTAGCTCCTATAACAACATTATTTGCTATATTTACTCCAGACAGTATAATTGTCCCACAACCTATCCATACATTGTTAGAGATGTAAACCGGTTTCCTGATGTGTTTTTGTAAGAAATGCTCTGGTGACAAATCTAAACCTGAGGTATGAATCTGAACAAATGAACTTATAGTAACATTATTACCTATGTATATTTTTTCGCCAGCTTCTAAAAATACATAATCATTTAATGCACAATTTTCCCCTATCCAGATATTTTTAGGATTTCCTTTTATTATGACTTTTCCAAATATATGAAAATTTTTCCCATAATGAAGTCCAATTCTCTTAAAGTAAATTCTTTTATAAACTTGAATAGATTGCTGATGAATATATTTAATTATCTTTGATATTTTAAACATATTAAGCATAATATGCCTTAATCATAAGTTATTCATAAGGTTGACTAATCTTTCTTGATTAACCAGTTGATTATGATTTTTATAAGCAACACTATATGCATTTTCTCCTAATTTTTTTCTTAAATCATAAGAAGATAATAATGACTCTAATCCTTTTTTTATTTCGTTTAATCCCTGGTGATTCACTAAATAGCCCCAACCTGCTTCTATAGCATATTTACTAACTGGAAAATAAGAAGGGGCATAAACCATAATTGGAGTTTTACTAACCATATATTCGGGTAATTTTGTAGGCATAGAAAGGAGTAAATTTTTTTTGTATTTCTCTTTAAAAGAAAAGGGTAAAAAAAGTAGATCAAATTGTTTATATAAATTTATAATCTCTGAGTGAGAAACATAACCTTGAATTTGGCAATTAGGTTGTTCTTCCAATATTTTACGATATTCCTCTTTTCTAAATCTTCCATAGATATATATGGTAACATCCATATCTTTTGTTGCATTACATAGAGTTACCAATTCCTCAAAATTATAAGCTTCCACAGTTCCAGAATACATAATTTTTATCGGTTCAGACAAGCTCCAATTATCTTTAATCTTATCCCTCCAATCAGAAAAAATAATTGCATTCATAATAGGATAAAATTTCCTTTTATACCTTGTATAATACTCTTCGCTCATAGCATCAGATATGCTTAAGAGAAGATTTGATGAATCTATCAATTGTTTAAGTAGCTGTCTCTCAAAATACTTCATATATCTATTGTAGAATTTTGGTTTACTGCTAATCCAATCATCTACAATATGGATGACTAAGGGAATACCAAACTGTTTATGTATAGAAAGTAAAATTGATATTTGCTTCGAATCATAAACTATTGCATATAGTAAATTGGGATTATAAATCCTTAAAAAATTCCTAAATTTACCATCTAATTCTAATTTATCTTTTTTAAAATACCTATTTATTGATACAATATGAATAAGTAATTTATATATTATTCTATGAGAAGGGAAATAATGTAACAATTTTTCAATATAAGTAGGTTTTGCCAGTATTGTAGATCCATAGTAGTTCTTACAAATAGCCATATTTTTATAAATTGTCTCTTCAGAACATATTGCAAGCTTATCCTTAGGCCATCCCCAAAAAAGATTTTTGAGAGTAACACCTCCTCCTCCCTGCACAAAACTTATACCATATATAAGTACTTTAGGGTATGTCATTATTTAAGCAATCTTATTTATAATTTAATATATTAACATAAAATCATAATACAAATAATATTAATCTTGGCACCTAGATTCCATATTGAAGCAATTCACAAATAAAATACAATTATTATGGATGTAAATTATAAAGTATTAGTGCGTGCACTCTTTTCTAATATCCTGCTATTGCTTATGTAGTAATTATCAAATATAAAGGCAAATATTAAACCATAATGCATTAAGCTAAAATGAACCCAAGTTGCTTCTCCCCATAGAAAAATCAGGAAAGCGTAAAATGATCCCCAATGATCGGTTTTCTTTGCATTTTTCCACAATGTTATTGCTAACCATAACCAAAATCCGAATAAAAAAATACTGCCAATAATTCCAAAAGAAACCAGATGGGATAAATAACCAACATGTATTTGTGAACTTCCAAAAGCATGTGACGCAGCATAAATCTCTTCTGTCAAATGAACTCCAGTCCCAAACCAGGGCTTTTCTGGAAAAAATCGCAGAAAGTTTGTAATCGCAAAAAAGCGAGTTGTTTGAGTTAAAGAACCTTCAGACAATAATCTTTCATTCCAAAACTGTCCTAAATCGTAGCCAAGATATGTAATAAAAAATAATATGCAAGCTATAGATAACATTGTAACTATTAAATTGCGCGCTCTGCCAAAAAACCTTGAGCGATAATGAAATACTACCATAGTTAAAATAAGAATATATCCTCCCATAACCCATCTTGTATTCGATAAAACAGAAACTAATCCTCCTATTAACATCAAAAATATGCTGCCTCTTTTATTTTCTGCAAGATATTCAGCAATTAATAAAGCTATAATTGGCAAGAAAGAAAGCCCTAAATCTAAAGGGGCTATAATAGTAAATATTGAACCCCGTCGAATTTGATAAATATCCCATATATTTTCATTAGCTGAAAAAGAAAAAAACATAGGATTAAAAAATTGAACAATAGAAACAAATAATGTTAATATAACCGTAATTAAGAACATATATGTCAAATAATCTTTCATTTTTTTAGTTATAATCACATTATAACTGATTATTAGCATAAAAATGGTCTGAAGATGTTCATTATTTATAAAATAAAAAACACCCCTTTTTTCTATAGAACCATTTATCATCGACCACAACAACTGGTATATTGCATAGAGGATAAAGGGAATCAAAAAATTAGGAATATTCAATTTCTTCCTAAATGCAAAAGATTCTATTAGTAATCCAATTCCACAAATAGTATAACTTATCCTTAAATACCAATAAAAATCATGTCCTGAGTTACTATGATACAAAAAAAAGGCAAGGAGTGGAGCAAGAACTAAAATAATGTAAATAACAAGTATGAATTTTTTCAATTATCCGCCAGTAGGTAAAAGTATATAATAATCAACAATATAATATTAGTATAGATATAATTTATGATATCTTCATATATGAAATTGAGCCTTGTATAAAACTTATAACATCAGTGTAGAATAAATATATTACCCTACGATGATATGTTAAACCAGGTTTTATTGAACTGAGATTTAACCTCTTATTATAGATATGTATTGGGGCTATAACTACATTATAATTTTCCACATCAGTATATCTGCAATTAAGGGCTATAAGTTATCCGTGCTTTTATTGATTAATAAGCAATAGCAGATTTAATAAAACTATATTACATTGAGCAAGATACAAATTGTGGGTACAAGAATTACATTGAATGCTTATATTTCCTTTAGATTAACATTAGGTTGCAAATAAATTTGTGGATATATACATATACATTTATACAATTCAATCTTACAGAGATTTATGCTGTATGAATAGTATAAATATTATGGAACTGAATATTTAGCTATAGCGTCTTCCAGCTCTTTTACAAAAGAATAATCAAACATATATTTAACAGATTCAACAGCATTAGCGGACATATCTTCTTTTTCCTCATCTGATAGGTAAAAATGTTCAGAAATTTTCTTCGACAAACCAATAATATCATTATCTTTTACAAGGAAACCGTTTTTCCCGTCACATATTATTTTGGTCGCTATACCAGTATCATAAGAAATAACTGGAACTCCACAAATAAGAGAATAAGGTATAGTACCAGGACCAACATCTTCGTTATTATGAGAAGCTGATATATATATATTTGATAATTTATAAATATTTGATAATTTCTCGTATTCAACTAAACCAAAATTAATAATTCTTTGGGTGTTTATCTTTTTAGGCAATTCATCTTTCCCTGCAGTTACTATAACTAATCTTTCATATATTATAGGATCGTTAATAACAATATTCACTGCATCAATAATATCAGGTATGCCTTTTCTCTCAGCGTTTAAAGATACAGAACAAATCATCAAAACATAATCATTCTGACGAATTTTATATTTTTCTCTTAAATGATAGTAAGTTTGTTTATCAGGTTTTCCCATTCCTTTTTCAAAATGCATGAATTCTGGAATTCGTAATATTGTTTTTTGTTTATATATACTACTTCGATTTAGTAACATTTCATATTGTTCTGTCCAGCATAAACCAATCAACTTTGTCTTTTCAGCAAGAGAGCATTTTGTTTTCATTACTAACCAGGAAATATCATATTTAAATTTTGAATGTATCGCGGGACAAGTACCACAAAATTCTTCGAATTTGTTACAACTCCCAGAAAAATGACAAATTCCAGTAAATGGATACATATCTGGGGTACACATAAATATAGGGCACTTACATATTTTATGCAATAAAAACATATCCCAATAATTTATAAACTCTGGAGCAAAAAAAATTACTATTGCATCAGGAATAAAACCTGCCAATTTAATAATTTTAAAAGGATTTTTGGAGGGCAGAAACTGAATAGTATCACAAAAATGATATTTAATATGATAATTTTTTATTGTAGCGCTAATTACTCTATTGCGCAATCTGCGAAATAAACTTCTTAAGAAAGTTGCTAATTCACTATAATATGGAATAACATTATTGTCTATTATATTATGAGATTGATACTTAGAAATAAGTTTTACAGTATGTCCTGATTTTTGTAATCCGTCTTTTATGGCTATAGAACCATACCCCGCCGTCTTATACGGATCAGTTGCATTTAGGATTAAGATCCGATATTTATTCATAGTAATTTACCCATCTTATACCAATATCTTCTTCTACATTTATATTATTTTTGCTTCTTTTTAATTCGTTCATAATCTTCTTTATCCTCTAAGATATTCTTTAGTAACTATGAACATTTTTCTATTCCCCTATCTTTTAGCATCTGATAAAATTCTTCCTGAAGAATAGACATAATAACCTGATTTTAAAATTTACCGTTTTTGTATATTGACTGTCTTAAAACACCTTCTGTTTTATAACCACATTTTTCAAACATTCTTCTGGATGCAATATTATTCTCAAGAATAAGAGCCCAAATTCTGTTAAAACCTCGTTCACTAAAAGCAAAATCTAATAATAGCAACCTTGCTTCTGATCCATATCCTTTACTCCAGTATTTTCTATCACCTATCATACTTGGACAATGGTCACTTTTATTAATCCAATCTATATAAATTATTGAACCAAACCCAATCAATTCATCTGTTTCTTTAACATATATACCCAATCTAATCTGAACCTTTTTCCAAATAGCATCTCCAATCCTTTTTTTTCATATTCCATAGATACTATATAGAATATGTATTTCTTACTATGTTTGAATTCTCCGTGCTTATACCATTGAATAAATACGATATTATCATATACTTCATAATTCCTTCAATAACATATCTTTAATTATCATAATACTTGCACATTAGTGTTTTATTATCATTAACAAGTTCTGGCATAAAATTATATCTTAAATACATATTAAATGCAATACTATTATCATTATAAACTTCTAAACAAACCTTTTTAAACCCTTTCCTCTCTATCTCACATAAAGAATAGTTTAATAACTTACTACCATATCCCAGACCTTTGTAATCATCAATAACACATACGATAGGAATATAGGCCTCAGGAGGGCTATTTTCATAAACCGCAATTAATCCAATTAATTTATCACCTATCCATAATTCATATCTGTGAGAAAATAAAATTAGTTTCTTGCTATAATCGTTAATACTAACTATATGAATCAATGGAGGTGAAAAAGTACAACATTCAAAATGATCAATAATCTGATCTAATGTAGCACAATTTGATTGCAATATAAATGTATTTTGAGTTAACATATTATTTTCATAATAGATTTATGTAACAATAAGAATTACTCATCCGAAAACATAGATTAGACAAGTAAAGTATGGTAATTATATATAACAATATTATGTTAATGAGGAAGTTTATTTATATACTCATCTTTCAAACCAAAGTAATTTGTGTAGAAAAATGCCTCATTTTCTTGAAGAAGAGAAAAATTAAATTTGGGCTCCAACTTTTCTTCAATGTGGTAATATTCATATTGTAAGTTAAGTTTGTTAATCGGTTTAAGCATCACTTCGCAAGTAAAATAGGGAATGTAAATCTTAAGGTAACTCCGTAAACGCAATATATATTCAAAACATTGTTTTCCACTATTTAAGTCAATCGCTTTAGAATGTTATTCTTTACCTTCTGAAAGTTCAAGTTTAAAGTAACCGTGGTTTATAAAATAATTAAATTATAAATTATCCCGAACTATTTTGCAGGGGACTCCATAAGCAACTTTCCCGTCAGGTATATCTTTTGTTACTACACTTCCCGCACCAATGATACAATTGGAACCAACTTTTTTATTCATTGTAATTATAACTCCATTATCAATTAATGTATTTTCACCAATTTCTATTGATCCCGAAGTAACTACTCCAGAAGCTATATGGACATGATTATGTATAATATTATCATGATTTACTTGACTTCCTGTATTGATCATAACATTATCACCAATAATTGGATTAGGAGTAATAAGACATCCTGCTTCGATCAGAACACCTTTTCCTATTCTTGCATCTGTGGCAATAATAGCTGAAGGATGTATAATAGTTATGGCTTCCCAACCATTATTTACAAAAAATTCGTAGACATCTTTTCTATATTTCATATCACCAAATCCTATATGAAATAAATTCGTTTTAAATTTATCCTTTAAACAATTTAAATATGAAAGATCAAAATTTATAAATGAACTTATTAATGGATAACCCATAAAAGTAGTTTCTAATATGTTATCAGTAGTGGCAAAACAAGCTATTTCATATTTACATTGGGATATTAGATTATAAGCTACAACTTTTGCATGTCTTCCACTTCCTATAATTATAATTCTTTCCTTCATTTTTTATACCTCTATTTAATAAACATTCGGTTAAGTAATTTATTTGATAATTAGATATAATGTACCTAATATAGATTAATTTATTATACTGTATTAGTTTAATCCAAATTATTGAGTATATTCATTATGACCAGTTTCAATAGTAAAAATCATGATTATTAAAATGTTAAATGTTAGTTCTATAACTTATTGTCAGGTATTATAAAGTTCAACATTTTTCACAGTTATTTTAAAAGATTAAATAGATATTCACCATAACCGCTTTTCCGAATGGGCTCAGCAAGCTGGCAAAGTTGCTCTTTATCAATAAAGCCCTTACGATAAGCAATTTCTTCTATACAGCTGATTTTTAGTCCCTGGCGGTTTTGCATAACTTCCACAAATTGTGACGCTTGAATTAGGGATTCAAAAGTTCCCGTATCCAACCAGGCAGTTCCTCTTCCAAAAACCATCACTTTTAAATTCCCCTGTTCCAGATAGGTATTATTCACATCGGTTATTTCATATTCACCTCTGGCAGAGGGTTTTATTTCACTGGCTATCTTAATTACACTGTTATCATAAAAATAAAGACCGGGAACAGCATAGTTGGATTTTGGCTGTTTGGGTTTTTCTTCCAAGCTAATTGCCTTCATATTTTCATCAAATTCTACAACACCATAACGCTCAGGATCAAAAACGGGATATGCAGTAATTATTGCTCCATCGGGTTTTGTGCAAGTTTGCAATCTCCCTTGCAGATCAGCTCCATAAAAGATATTATCACCTAAAATTAAACAAACACTATCCGAACCGACAAAATCAGCTCCAATTACAAATGCCTGAGCTAAGCCATTGGGAACTTCCTGAACTTTATATTCAAAACGCATACCCAGTTGAGAACCATCACCCAAGAGCTTTTGAAAGTTGGAATTATCTTCCGGAGTGGTAATAATCAAGACCTCTCTAATACCTGCCAGCATTAAAATAGAAAGAGGATAATAGATCATTGGTTTATCGTAAACCGGAAGTAACTGTTTGCTAACAGCTATAGTTAAAGGAAATAAACGGGTACCGGATCCACCGGCAAGAATTATGCCTTTCATTGTAGCGGAGGGCAGAGGGCTGAGGGCTGAGGGGTTAATAGAGATTTGCGTAAGTTAGTTAGCATTTTACTGATGGAGGATAGTTCTAATTTTAAAGAGTCCAATTCCTCCAAAGTTATATACTTTCTTCTTTCAAAAAGAATTAAAATATTAACACATTCAAAGACAGAACGACGAGCAATATTTAAAAACTGAGCAAAATCTTTATGAGAAGTTGAAGCAGAACCTTCTGCAATATTATTTGTAATACTCATAGCTGCAGCTCTAAGCTGTTCTGAAAATCTATAACAATGTTTCATATCAGTTCTATCTGCTATATCAAACAATCTATCAGACAATTCAAGACCTTTCTTCCACACATCCAGTTTTTCAAATCTATACATTTCTTTATCCATCATCTCTCCGCCCTCAGCCCTCAGCCCTCCGCTCTCAGCTCTCAGCCCTCCGCTCTTTTTATGACCTCGCATACTCTGGATACATCATCTTCTGTAAGATCAGGATAAAGAGGAAGGCAAATTACTGAATCCGCAATTTTACGAGCATTAGGGATTTTATGTTTAGAGATAATGTTATAATTCTTGTAAAGAGAAAAGTCCGTAATTAAGGGATAAAAGTATTTACGGGGAAAAATGTTTTCTTCTTGGAAGCGATTGAATAATTCATCTCGGGTTAAAGAAAAACCTGACTGAACCAGAATAGGAAAATATGAATAATTATATTCAAGATCGGAAGGAATAGTCATTAACTTTATTCCCGGAATTTCACTAAGCTGTTCTACATAAAAATTAAACCAATGTTTTCTTTTAGTTATAATCTCTTCAAGATAAGGAATAAGAGCTAAGCCCATAGACGCTTGGGCTTCATTCATTTTTCCATTTGTTCCTAAAATAAGAATATCAGCGCCATCAGATGTATAACCAAAATTTCTTACTTGGTTGATTTTATTTTTTAATAAAGGATCATTGCAAACAACTGCGCCCCCTTCAAAAGTGTGAAAAACCTTAGTAGCATGGAAACTTAATGTAGAGGCATCACCCCAATTAAGAATTGATTCTCCCTTTTTCTTGATTCCAAAAGCATGAGCTGCATCATAAATAACCTTCAGTCCTCTGCCCTTCGCCCCCTGCCCTATGCTTTCATCATCACAGGGTAAGCCATAAACATGAACCGGCATAATTGCTGATACATCTTTATCCTTAACTTCATCTATCAATTCCGGATCAAGATTGAAGCCATTATCTTCAATATCAATAAAGACCGGCTTAAGTCCTTTAAGCAAAATAGAATTAGCGGTAGCAATAAAAGTATAGGGTGTAGTAATAATTTTCCCTTTTAGATCTAATGCTTGAATTGCCACTTCCAATGCTATAGTGCCATTATTAATTAAGGAAATACTTGTGACATCCAATTTTTCTGTTAATTGTTGTTCTAAGAGTTGGTGTAAATTTCCATTATGGGTTAGAATTCTTAATTTCAATGAACTATCTAATATAGCTTCAAATTCATTTTCTCGGGGTAGAAATGGCATAGTTACATATATAGGTTTCATTAATATCCCTTTATAATCATAATATTATTTTTTAATATCGTTTATTAAACTTTAAAATCCATTACCTCAAAAGAACAATATAATAATTGCATATTACTTATTATATTCTATAATTATATTTATTGAATTATTGGTTATCTTTTATTTTATCCATCGCATAAGCTTGATTTAATAACTCATCTTCTTGAAATTCCGAATGAAAATTACAAAAATACTCAAGTTCTTTTATAAAGTGATTGCAGGGTTGCAACTGGTATTCTCTTACCAATCCTTGATTCACTATTCTACAGATTGGTATTTCGTATTCCGGTATAGAAAAAGCTTTTAAAAGAGTAATTTCTCCTTTGGTGCCCCATATTGAATAGCAATTTTTATAAGAATTATTCATCCCAAAACTGAGCTGAGCAATTTTATTATGACCAAAATCCATCAATACATTACCAAATATATCAAGATCTTTATCATAAGAGATAATGCTATTAATATTTACTGGCTCACAGCCAAAAAATTTCCTAGCAGAGTGAATTACATAGGCACCTGCATCAAGAATCGCACCTCCTCCCATATCCTTATTCATCCGAAAATTCGTTTCAGTAAAAGTAGGAAAACCAAACCACGCATTAAATAATATCGGATCTCCTATTTCCCCTTGGTTAATCATCTCTCTTACAAAATTATGCTGATCATGAAACTGATACATAAATCCTTCCAATATAGAAACACCATAATTACGGCAGGCAGTTATAATATTATTAACCTGCTCAGAATTCATTGCCAAGGACTTTTCACAAAGAATATGTTTTCCAGCTTTTGCTGCTTTAATACATAATTCAAAATGAGTTGCTATAGGTGTAGCAATATAGACAGCATCGACAGTTCTATCAGCCAATAAATCATCTAAATTGGTATATACTTTTGCTTTATATATAGATGCAAGTTCATCAGCTTTGGATTTATCAAGGTCGTAAAAACCGATAATTTCTGTATTCTCACATTTCTGCATAGCCAGTGCCATATTTTTTTGGGTTTGATAACCACAACCAATTATTCCAAAATTCACTTTATCCATAAAATTTCCTAAAAATAAGCTAACAAACTTCGTAGCTCTACATTTATTAGTTGCTGAAATTGGACTAAATGTTTAAGTTGTTTGAGCTCTATATATATAAATCTATCATTTACAGGAGGTTGACTACCATTTGCATAACATATTAAATTTTGACTGCATTCCTGAAAAAATCTTCCTCCTTCTTCTGATTGATAGACAGAGTATTCCGGTTTGCAATTATTAATCTGCTTTAAATATACTGGTTTATTTGCAGTATCATAATTTTGTTCAATACATTGTACAGTTGGAGCTAATTCTATCATATCATAGAGTCCTGGTTCCATTTTCATTTGAATTAGAAATTGAGTAACCCCATAAGTATCTCTAAAGAATAAAGCAATCTTCCCATTATACCTTTGTTTAATTATGGGCTGATCCCAACTATCCACTTCCCGATTATTAGCTTTTATTCTTACTGCTATTACTTTAAAGTATTTATGATCTTTATGCACAATTTCCTGAGCTCTAAATTCCCAGTCCCTTATCTCTTTTAGAGGCATAATCCTACTCTCTGAGTTATTATAGTATCTCTTCCAAGTTAACCTGTTTCTTATTTCACTTAAATCACAGTGGCTTTCACAAATATAATTGCAGATTGCTTTTAGCCAAAAATTACTCCTGCTGATTATATCTCTATAATCATTTAGCAGAGATATCATACTATGTCTATTAGGTGTGAAACCAGGTATAGAATAATCTATCATTGAAATTATAGATCTACTATCCATATTAACTGTATTATCAATTTCCATCAATGTCTTAAGCTGCCCTAAGGTCATCCAGCGATGGTTTTCACTTAATTCAATCTCTTCTACATCTTTACACAAAACCATAATATTTCTATTTCTTTTACCTAAAAACCTCGCTCCTTGTTCTGACTGATATTGATCTAAAATAACTTGAACATCTTTTTCTCCATTAAAATATTCCAGATATTTTGTTCTCTTTCCACCATGAACTTGTAAATAATTACTGCGTGTTGCCTGTACAGTAGGAGATAACTGATATGTATTTATATTACCGGGTTCTGCTTTTGCCTGCATTAATAAATAGAGAATACTGTCTATTTCTTTGCATACAATTCCTAATATGCCGATCTCTGATTGATCTATAATTGGTTGATCCCATATTTTTTCCCCGTTTTTATAATTATATATTTCCAAACCTTTAATATTGAAAAACTTCCCGCTAATATGTTTTAAATTACCCGTTATTGGATCAAATGACCATTGTTTCAATTCAGAAAAAGGAATTTCTTCAACTTGGAAAAATTGTGTGCTGTTAAGTTCTTGAAGCCAAAAACGCAATTCTTCAGTACTATTTAAAGGATTATAGTCAGTTAAAGCTGAAAGTAACAATTTCATTTGGTTACTATCTGCATAATTGCCATAAATTAAATTTAGATCATTTTTTAAAGCTTTAAGGCGTTGTTTGTTATCCATAATTACTATATCTTAATATCATTTTTGCCATATACCTTTGCTCCCAGCAAGGATTTTATGACATTGTATAGGAGTTAGTATGGCAGCAGGTATTGTCTGAACGATTATTAAAGCCAATAATATACCTTTGGATCCCAAATTTAAATTTTTTGTAAATAAAAAAACAGCAGGTATAAACGCAGGTACAATAAAAATACTTGTAATCATACTTAAACGAAGTTTTGAAGTAGCATTTATGAATGAATTGTAGATTATTGTATACATCTGTAAAGAGTAAAAAACTACAAAGAGACCAGACAATATATAATCAACCTCGACTTTATTTTTTAACCACAATTTGAAGAAAGGTTTTTGTACCGCTATCATAATTATCAACCCAAACACAACAATACAATATAATATTAATAATCTACGAAAAGTTGATTTAATCCAACTAAAATCCTCTTTGTGATAAGCATCACCATAAGCACTCCAAAGAGGTTCAGCTAACATATAAAATATCATTGAACCTATAGAAAAGTACTTTTGTGTAACATTGTATCCAACCACTGCTTCAGGTCCAATGAGAACACTTATAAAAAAACTTGATGTTTGGAAAAACAATATCGTCATAATTTGTATGATAAAAAATTTAATGCCTACATTTAAGATATCTTTCCTTAATTTGAAATTAACACAATTAATTTTAGGAGAAACATCTCTTAATATTCCATTATATAATACTATTGATCCTATCACTGTTACTACTACATTCGAAGTTGTATATAATACAGCATATTTTAATAATGAAGGAGTTGTATAATGGGATAATGTAATTATTCCTAAAAAAGAAATAAGATGTGAGATCACAGTAAATATATCACAAAGAGCATTTTTAAGCTCTGCTTTAAGTATTACATTAATTAATTTTACGATAAAATTTATGCACATAATGCTAAAGACCACTAATACTGTATCGGATAGTTCTTTTTGCATCTCTATGGGAGCTTTTAACAAACTATACCAACTTATAAAGTGGTTGGCCACAAAAAAGACAATAATTATAATTAGAATTAGAATCCCAAATAACGCATAAGCCGTACTAACATAATTTCTTGCCTCAGAAATCTTATCTTTTGCTTTAAGCTCAATATATTTATTTCGTAACCCATTTCCAATTCCGATATCAAAAATAAAAAACCATGATAAGACTGATGAAAGAGCAGCCCATAAACCATAGCGAACTTTATCAAGATAATCAAGTGTAATTGGTACCATCAAAAAACTTATAAACATATTTATAAACTTTAGAATTATAGTGGCACTAACATTGTAAAATATTTTACCATTCCGAGTTTTATAATATTGCTTATTTGATAATTTGCTAATTAATTCTGAGTTTTTTATCATTGGTATTTATATATATTACTATTCATAATAAGATTTAACTAATACATTCTTTACTATAGCAAATTGGAGGATAATTTCTAAATTTTCGCATTATAAATTCAGTAGATTATCCTCCCCAATTTTTTAAATCAAGCTTGTTAGCTTTTGATGGCCTGAAACATTTTCCAGAAAGCCCGCTTCTATAGCGTTAGCAATTGATATACAACCCAAATTGGCTTCAATTGCTTGTTCGCGGGTTAAGGTATTCAAATCAAGATCGGGTAAAAGTTTCTTTTGAGCTCTCATCACTTTCATCCAAACTGAGGGCCAGGAACTCATTGCTTTTCCTTTTCGTCGATTTTTGGAATTGTACGCATTGATATACTTGTCACAATCCTTTTTGTAATCAGCAGACAAGTTAATCCGACGGGCAA
>Ga0172377_10002707_pt1 | contig 18165 bp, 12 predicted proteins | sample Pumphouse3metaG_FD_119749 | JGI IMG/M metagenome (GOLD analysis project Ga0172377, IMG submission 119749) | Leachate microbial communities from a municipal landfill in Southern Ontario, Canada - Pumphouse #3 metaG | ecosystem: Engineered > Solid waste > Landfill > Unclassified | place: Canada...
CCGTTTGAAGTGCAGTTGTGCGCCCTTAACCCCCAAAAAGACAATGTCGGCGAAATTTGTGATAAAATCTATGCCGACTTGACTGCCGCCGGAATTGAGGTGCTTTATGACGACAGAGGGGAGAAGGCGGGTTTTATGTTCAGCGAGGCTGATTTGCTTGGGATTCCGTTGCGCCTGATCGTTTCTCCTAAAACCGCCGGAGACGGACTGGTAGAGTTTAAACGGCGCGGCAGCCGGGACGGCGAATTATTCGATATCGACGGCATTACTGAAAAAATGAAGCAGATCATCGCCGAAGAATACAGAAGAATTGAAAGTTGAAAATTGAAAATGAAGAAAAAAGCCGGATGCAACGGCTGATAACTGATAACAGGAGATTCCGATGTGGGATTATAATGATAAAGTAATGGATCATTTCCTTCATCCGCGCAACGTGGGTGAGGTTGAAAATCCTGACGGTGTGGCGCAGGTCGGCAATATGTCCTGCGGCGACGCGTTGAAATTGAGTTTCAAACTGGACAAAGACGGCAGGATCGCCGAAGTAAAATTCCAGACATTCGGCTGCGCCAGCGCCATTGCCTCCTCATCGGCCCTGACCGAACTGGTCAAGGGCATGACGCTCGAAGAAGCCGAAAAAGTAACCAATAAAGATATTGTCGCTATCCTTGGTGATTTGCCGGAGGCGAAACTGCATTGTTCGGTAATGGGCATGGAGGCTTTGCAGGCGGCGATAGCCAATTATCGCGGCGAAAAAACCGAGGAAGGTCACGAAGATGATCATCAAGGGCGCATCGTCTGCAAGTGTTTCAACGTTACGGATACGAAAATCCGCAATATTGCGCTTGACAACGACCTGCACACGGTGGAGGAAATAACCGATTACTGCAAGGCCGGAGGCGCCTGCGGCTCCTGTCTGGGTGAAATACAGGACATCCTTGACGGTATCTGGAAAGAGAAAAAGCCCGAAACGCATTCATCGAAACGGGCTGAATTCATGAAAATGCCGCTTATTCAGAGGGTGCTCAAAGTTCAGGAACTCATTGATAATGAAATCAAGCCTATGCTCGAACAGGACGGCGGCGGGATAGAACTTGTCGATATGAAAGACAATGTGGTTTACGTAAAGCTTACCGGACATTGCTCTTCCTGCCCCAGCGCCGGAATAACCCTCAAACGCGGCGTCGAAGCTGTTCTGAAGGATTGTTTATTCCCTGAAATCGAAGTTGAAAGTGTTTGAGAGAGTGTAAACTTATGAGCAGTAAAAAACTTATTTATCTGGATAACAACGCGACTACCGCCGTTGCTCCGGAAGTATTTGAGGCCATGCGGCCGTATTTGTGCGAGAGATACGGCAATCCGGGCAGTATTCATACTTTCGGAGGATCGGTGATGGCCAAAATCGAAGAGGCGCGCGAACAGGTGGCGGCGCTCATCGGAGCCTCCCGCAAAGACCGGCACGGCAAATTTACTGAAATAATTTTTACCAGTTGCGGAAGTGAAAGTGACAATACCGCCGTTTTCAGCGCCTTGCGCGCCTGTCCCAAAAGAAAGAAAGTGGTCATATCGGTTGTTGAGCATCCCGCCGTTTTAAGTCTCGGCAAAGAACTGGAAAAACGCGGTTATCCCGTGTCCTATATTCCGGTTGATTCCAAAGGCAGACTGGATATGGAACGCTATGAGGAGATGGTTGACAGCGAAACGGCGATTGTTTCGATAATGTGGGCCAACAATGAAACCGGCAATATTTATCCGGTCGAGAAATGTGCCGAAATAGCCCACCGTTATGGAGCGCTGTTTCATACCGATGCTGTACAGGCAATCGGCAAAATTCCATGTAATGTCAGTGATTCCGAAATAGATATGCTGAGTTTGTCCGGACACAAACTGCACGCCCCGAAAGGAGTAGGCGTATTATATGTCCGCCGCGGAATAAATTTTCATCCGATGCAGATCGGCGGCCATCAGGAACGCGGCCGCCGCGCCGGAACCGAAAACGTCGCTTCGATCATTGCTTTGGGTAAAGCCGCCGAATTGGCGATGAAATCGATCCGGGATGAAAATACCCGTGTCAAAGCCCTGCGCGACAGGTTGGAGCAAGGTATCTGCGGCAGTATCCCGAAAGCCATGGTTCTCGGCGATCCGGAAAATCGTCTGCCCAATACCAGCCTTATCGGTTTTGAGGCGGTTGAAGGCGAATCGATTTTGATGATGATGGACCGTCTCGGTATTTGCGCTTCAAGCGGCAGCGCCTGTACGACCGGCAGTCTGGAGCCTTCACACGTTCTGCGTGCGATGGGAGTTCCATATACGGTTGCCCACGGTGCGATCCGTTTCAGCCTGTCCACGTATAATACGGCGGACGAAATAGAATTTGTTATCAGGGAAATGCCCGGAATAATCGCCTGGCTGCGAAAATTATCGCCGTTCTGGAAGGAATAGACGTGTTGTGTGTTGTGAAGTGCACTTTGCCACGGCTAAGCCTGAACGAAGTGAAAGGTAATTATTTTTTAGCAAAAATAAGCTCAAATTTGGTCATTTGTTAATGTATGGCTCCGTCGCGTTACTTGTAGAGCGGCCTTGGCTCGTTTATCAACAATGGGGGTAGTGGAGTTTACCAAAATTTCAGAGGAAAAGAAATTTTTGCCCTTGGTTGGACTGCAAAAATGAAAAAATTCCCAGACGAACGAAGATTTTTATCGTCCATGCAACATGCAAGTTAGCTCCGCCATGAAATTAACGTTTTTTGCCTAAGGAACTTGATTTCTATCATATCTGGATCCGTCGCTATTCTACCCCGGCGGTAAAATACGGAAAATAGAACAAGGTGCAATAGACGGTCTGTCCGCCAATATATCCACCTCCCTGGAAAACGTCACTGATACGCCTGCCTTAATTCCATTGTATTTCAGCCAGCAAAGTATCGGAAAAAAAGTCCATCACCCCGTTCTGCCCAATATTGCGGGTAAGACTGCCTGCTGACACTATACTTGTCGCTGGCGTAATGTCTACAATATGAAAATTTCCCAAGGAATTGGGATGTCCACCGGTTCTAATCAACGGCATAACTTCTTGTTCGGTATCCCTGACCAAGCAAATACCCTTTTCGTCGAAACGAGCAATAAATAACGGTGCCCGCCAGCGCATTACATCGTCATTGAACCCAGCACTGCGGGTATATACTAAAAATAACTTGCGGCCATTGCCCGCCCAGTGCTGCTGTGTCGAAGACATAACTAACGTTTCCCCATCATCCCAGTGCCATGGAACGAGCTCTCCCCAATTCAAGCCATCATCCGAAACGGCAAGATAACCATGATCGTCTTCAGCCCTGACCGTCATATAATACTTGTCGTTCAAGACAGCCAGTGAAGGCTCTATCAAACCCCGGTTAACCTCCAGTGACAAAACATTACCGATATTCTCAACGGTCAAATCTTCCCCGTCAAAACCACATTTGACGGAACAGACGCTGAACAAATTTTTCCCGTTCTCCCTGCTGAAATAAAGCGGTATCAATACTTTATTGTCCGGCAAAACCAGCATCTGTGCACATGCCGCCCGCCAATTCAGACAATCTTTAAAGAAAACCGCTTCAAGTTTTTTGCGTTTAGACCATGAACCGTTGGCACGGCGAACCGCATAAATCGGGAACTGAGGCAAGTTCTGATGACAAGCTCCGTCAACATAATAAGTATTACATCCGATTGCAATCACCGCCCCACGATCAGGATGAAAAACCGTCCTGACATCAGCAATCCCTTCTATCGTCCGGGCAGAAAAAATATTATGCCCCAACGCCGGAATAGGCTGCGGTTCGCTCCAGGATTTGCCAGCATCCCGGGAAAGACTCCACATCACCGGACCAAAAACATCACTCCGCCCTTCAAAAGTCTGCAACGTCATCAACAACCCGTCATTACATAAACATACTGAAGGATGAAAATACTGTGGAGTTTTCCGCCCCACCCAGAAGGCGGAATTCTTAATTTGTCTGATCATTACCAATCCTCTCATAATAATCTGAATTTTATTGAATTAACACCATATGTGCCATTTACTTTATTCCAGAAAACCGCCAAAAACTCCTTGTCATCAAGAGCAGTCAGCGATGGTAACCCGAAAGCAAAACCATCAAATGCCTCAATACCGTCTTTACTGCTTTGGGACTTGCCGGTTTTGTTTGTCGGACGCCACAAAAACGTTTCGTCAAGTATATTACAGGCTGAACTGGTAATTTCTGCCAGCGCTAGTTTTATTCCCTGTGGGGAACAGCGGTAATTATATATCAGCAAAAACTTGTTTCTGCCCAGCCAAAACGGAGAAAGAGTCTGCCCGTTAATCGGTGCCGGTATTGCTTTCTCCCAGGAACGGCCACCGTCTTCCGACCAGGCAAAATGATTGGAGAGATCATGGTACTCCCCCATTTTTACGGTCCAGGCAAAGGCCAGAAGTTTTCCCGGTTCCGTTTCAATGAGTTTTTGCTCGAAAAAGCCTTTTTCCCTGTTCGGATCCGTAAATACTACATATTCGTTATTCCAGCTTTTGCCTTCATCGCAAGATTCGCTGACAATGACTTTTTCCCCCAGGTGTTCCGCATCCGGTAATAACGCCGCCGGAGCCAGCCAGCGGCCGTCCGTAAGTACGACGATCGGATTTGATACTTCAAGCGGGCAGGAACTCCGGTGCGGGACTACAACGGCTTTTGACCACTGCCTGCAGGCAGGATCGGCAACGCAAAATACAGCTTCGTTTTTAAGCGTGCCGAATTTCGTATTCTCTCCATCTGAGTAATTTCTTTGTCCGTAAGCAAGAATCCGTCCGTCAGCCGTCCGGCTCAAACGCATGGAGTTAACTGTTGCCGGATTTCCCGTGCTTGGCAAAATGCAGCCCTCGCGTTTCCAGACTCCACCCTTGTCAGTCGATCTCGCCCAATCGCTGCCGCCGGTTATTTCCGGGCCGCCGCCGACGTTGAAACCGCAAATCAAATCTCCGTTTTCCAACTTCACAATCGTCGGAAACGCAGAATTATCCTGACTGATGCAATTCGTTTCAATAACTTTGACAAAACTCATTTAATTTTTACCTCATTACACGGATATCTGTTAATCCTGTTTACCTGAACTCCATAAATCGGCTCTATTCCTGAAATTTCCCTTGTTTTTTTCTATGTTCCAATGCTCGCCGGATAGCGGAACTTTTGTTTAAATTCAGTTTGTAAGAATCCGCGGTTTGCTTGTTCCATTTCAGGTATGTCGCAGAAGTAAGCATGTTATATGAATAGAGTCCAAAATAAATTTTCTTTATTTTTGCTTCTTTCAGTACATTGCCTACTATTTTCAATTCCGTATAAATTCTCTCCCCGGTCTTATCATCCCGCATATCAACAAACGGAACAGGAATACAGTCCGGATGGTACTCTTTTACCCATTTGCAAAGAGCTTCTGTCTTTTTTTGTATAGACTCAAACGACGCATATCCGTCTGCAAGCCCTCGGCTGACCCTCTGGCAATGATAGTCTACCGGAAATTTATTCATCCAGTCAAGATGAGTATAAGCCGCGGTTTTTATGTCCGGCTGTATTTTTTTACATAATTTTACCCATTGCTCTACAAAACTCACTATGCTCTTTTCCGAAAACTTGTTTATCAGCTCGTCCGGAGACAAATTCGGATATTTCTTCGCAAATTCGCCCCTTTCCTTTATGGAATAATCGCAAAAACAAGCATAGTCGTCCTTATACCGTATGTAATCAAGCCATATTTCATCCGGATGATACTTCTTAATAATTTCTTCAGTTATGCTCAAAGCCATTTTTCTTACCGTAGGATGATCTGGACATGCCCAGCCCTTATAACGGATAGCGTTTTCAAGAGAACAGCCTGTTTTCAACGTCTTAGCCTCATTGCCTGTCAGGTTCGGATATTGCCGCCAAAGCTGTTCTATTTTGAACGGTCCTATCGTAAGCGCCACTTTTATGTTTCTTTTACGCGCTTCTCTTATTACTATCTTTACAGGATCAAAATCCTGGTTTATCGGGGTTTTCAACTGAAGCCATTGTCCCATATCGACCGGATAGGGCTCAACCAGACTGCTGGGGTATTGGCTATAACCGGAGAACGCAACAATATTTACCGTGGTAAAACCCATCGTCTTACAATTATCTATCGCCTCAATAAGTTTTTTCTCTGTGTCAAGTATGAATTGCCCATTCAGACGATGAAATATTATATATGCTTCATCAAACTGCGGAAAAGCCAACTTCTTCCACTTCGTCATTTTTAATTGTCGCGAAACTTCATTATAAAATCGGACAACAGGCAGAAGAGTAACATTCGTAACTTCCTGCGGCACTTCATATCGGGGTCTCTCAGCACACCATTTTATCGAATTCAGCAATATTTTTTTTTCGGCAGGTAGCAAAGGAGCAAAATAATCCTTTCTGACTTTTCTGGTCGCCGCCCCCCCCGCAGAAGCTATTCCCATAGGATAACCAATAGCAATTACCCTTCCTCTTGAAACATCTGCCGCCACAAGCACAGGATTTTTTTGGGAGTCCTGTACTAGAACTTTCGCCTTTTTCCCCGCTATCAATGCTATATGATCGAAATAAGCATGATTGAAACGAGAAGGAACCCCCCTGAGTACCGGATGCTCTTTAGCGGTAACACTTAATTTCTGAGCCCATTTTACGCTCTTTTTCCCTGTTGAAACCATGGGAAAAAGTTGGGTTATTGCAAAAAGACGCCAACCGGCACAATCATGTCCCAAAATCAATCCCTTCCCCGAATCAACAAAATTCAAAAGGGCATGCATCCAGTTTTTGCCACTGTCAATATCCATCCTGTCGGTTAAATTCATCTTGTTAACAGTAGTAAGAATCAGTACGTCAAACTGTTCCAAAGTTTCAGGACGAAGGTTTTTTATTTTTCCGACTTCTATTCCGGGTACATTTTTCAGGGTCTCGAAAATATATTCCTTATCCCGCCTGCCATCATCATAAACTGCAACTTTCACAACGGCGGGACTCCCGGAACTAATCTTCCGGCATTCCGCCACCTTTTCCATTACCGAATCATCAATGAAAACGGACTGCCGAGGTTTTAATTTACCGGAATTTGAAGAATCAACTACTTTTATGCATATAGCGATCTTCTTTATATTTTTTTCAGTAATGAAACTCCCTTCATATTTTGTCCATACCAGAGAGGGAACAATATTTTTTTTAGTTGTCATTAGAACCAGTCTGTCTTCTGCTCTGGCTTCCTCTGTTTTCCAGCCGATAACATTCAATTTCAACTCCGGCATATCCCCTTTTATATAGAAAGAGAATTTATACACAGTATTCGCCAGCACCTTTATCGCCTTTTTCCCCGTATAACCATTACTTTGTCCCAGGCAAATACCAAAATTTGCAGTCATATCCCCATTGGATTTTTTCGAAAATTTTTCAAAAACAAGACAGACACTGTTTTTCCCCGAATGACGCTCTTTGTCTGTTATTCCCCATGTACAATAACCATCTCCGCTGTAACATCCCCATCCGGCTTTAGGAATGTATTTGAACATTGAAACTCTATTACATTTTAGATCTTTTGAAACAGCTCCTGCGGCCATTACCTGTTCCGCTCCTGGATCCGGGATAAGATTATTTGCGGCGGTAAGCCGTCCCCAGCCAGAAATTGCAGCTATTATAAAGACCAAATAAAAAAATATCCTGTTCGTCATCATGTCCAGATTACTCCTTTTAAATAACGGATTTTCATTCTTCCACGTTTTTTTTACATCATCTTTGACACCTTACGGCACAAATCTTGCCTCTTATTTTATTTTTGGTTAATGCTCTCCTTTATCGCTGGTTATTCAGTTGGAAGTCATGTCCTTATTTCTTGGCCAAGAAATCTTTCAAGTTTACATGTTTTAACCGGATCAACGCAGTCCGGTAGCTTTAATGCGAAACTTCAAACAGTTCGCCAATCAACTGGTTATTTAACAGCCTGTGTCATCAGAAGATACACTCCGTCTTTTCCGGTGGGCCTTTCAACCTTTCCCCGGTTTCTCGGTAAAAATCGTGTCAGTACCATTTTTCAATGTCTGCTAATGCTGATATTCAGTGAAATACCATTCGGTCTGCCGTTTATTTATCTCCAATCCCAATATTCTCTTGCAATCGGAGCTTTCATATAATTTACATGTCCGTCGGCAAAACAGATATTAGAACCATTCTCATGAATTCTAAAATATTTGCCACTGTAAAACGAACTGTCATTTAAGAACAGATTATAATTATCCCAGCAGGTATCAACCCCGCCGTCAGAAAAAACATATCGCGCATAATTGGATTTTTCAGCCAATCCCACAGGATAACATTCTAGAAATGCTATTAATCTTGCAGGTTGATGTATCTTTACATATTTTACGCCCTGTGCTCCATCCAACAAATTATGGGACGATGCTCTTTGCCCGGAATTGATAAAATAGGTCGATGTATAACGGGTTTCATCGCTTGGACATTTGAATAATTTAACTTTTTGCTTGGCTGTAGCGTCTGTATAGTTATTCCAGACCCATTCTCTATCGATATCCAGCCGAACAGCTAGGTGCCATCTCCAGCCGTGCCCGCTACCTGCAGATAACAACGGGACTGTAAACCCGTCATTTTCATCTATATAACTTATATACGCCACTCCTATTTGCTTCATGTTGGATGCGCAGTTTATCTTTTTTGCCGCAGTTTTCGCCTTCTGCAGGACAGGCAGTAACATGGAAGCAAGAATTATCATAATTGTTAACACGACAAGCAATTCTAAAAGTGTAAATTTCTGAAAACTTCCAAGTTGTTTCATGACGTTTCCAATTCCTGATCTAATCAATTTAAAACTGTACTTTATGACTATTATTATAAAGCATTAAAAGGGTTATTGCAATAGCAGGATTGTGATAAGAATAACACTATTGTTATATTTAAAAAGTCTCTTGACTAATTTTGTTGCTATAGTATTTTTATTATATGAAAACACCTAAAGAAAAGATTTTAAATTCACTGAATCACGTACTGGACGGAGAGGTCAGGGAAGTGCTGCTGGTATCGTCTTCTCCGGAGAATATGCTGGTTCATGGTATTCCGCGTCTTGTGATTAATTTCAAAGGAAATTATCCGACCAAATTTTACACTAACGGAAAATTCGGCAATACCGATTTCCCTGAAGACAGCTGGTTTTATTGCAGCGCCGGTGGTTATCTTAAACAAAATCCCGTTGATGCCGGCGAAGCTGTATCAATAAGCTATTATGGGCAATATATGCGGGTTATGCATATTTCATATGACGGTATTACCCCTCCTCCGACAGAACGAGATGTTTTTTTGCATACTGACCGCGGCGTATCTGCTGTAGGGCAGGGAATTATACATGCGCTTGACGAATTGGCGCTTACATCTGATTACGCGGAAACAGCTCCTTATCTTTTAAAAGCCCTGTTAAAGATATCGATAGAAGATATTAAACGTTCTTCAAATGATCGAGTTAAACAAAACTCTGCCAGATGGGTTGCTATAAACGCCTATATTCGTGCTCATCGCACGGAGAAAATTAACCGTAAAACCGTTGCCGCCCACTTTAACCTTTCTCAGGGATATGTCTCCCATCTGTTTAAAACCTTTTCCCATCTTAATTTCAGCAATACTCTACTTCAGTTACGACTAGAGCATGCGGCCATGATGCTTAAACATTCCGAGCTTACCGTTAACGAGATATGCTTCAAAAGCGGTTTTAATTACACTTCATATTTCATTAGGCGTTTTAACGAATATTACGGTATGACACCCTATGCCTATTGGAAAGCCTGCAGGTTTAAAGGAAACCGCGGAAAAATGCGGTTATAAAAGTCAATCATTTTTATCCCGGTCATTTAAAAAAAATCGGTTTATCCCCCTCCTGGTTCAGACACAAATAACTTTCATTGGAGATTGAGGAAATTTTGCCGGTACCGGCAAAAGTCGGCATGTAGCGTTTCCGTACAGCTCGCACTTTTTATGGGCATTGTTATCGTTACTTTTTTCAAAATGAGACTCCGTTAGTACCAATTGAAGATACTATGGAATTGATGGAATTTTTAGAGCGCTGCCGTTTGGAAACTCCTGAAAAATGCGGATTTGCCGCAAAGTGAAAGGCAATACTTTTTGATATAATCCTTTCTCCCTTTCAAGTAAACCACCTGCCTTTGGGAAAATACTTTCAGTTTTTTTATGATCAGCTCTTGACATTTTGAGAAGTTGCATGTATGCTTGTATACAAGGAAAGAATATTAGTCAATGTCAAGGCTTAGAATTATGGTTAAAGAAATAAACCGTGATAATCATGTTCCGTTATATATCCAGATAAAGAACAATATCATCGCTGAACTGGACCGGGGCGTTTTAAAGCCGGGGGACGCTTTCCCAAGTCTTGCCGAATTATCGCGGAAATACAAGGTCAGCCTGATCACCAGCAGGCGTGTGATTTCCGACCTGGCTTCCGAAGGTTACTTGGAAACCTGCAAAGGACAGAAAACGCTGGTGACCGAAAGAAATTATCAAAAAATGCTTCCCGCCGGGCTGCGGAAAAATATTGCCGTCACCTTTCCGGCTCCTGCAGGGGGGGGCGAAATAAATCCGGCGACAATGCCCTGGACGAATGAGATCCTTATGGGGATTCAGCATTGCCTGAAGAGTGCCGGTTTCTTTTCCACGCTTATTCCGCTGGGGGACGACAAAGCTGAAAACCGGAAAGTAATCGGCGGCTGCATGAATGATTTCGACGGTTTTATTCTTTTCTCGGAATATGACAATTCGGACATTGATCTGCTGGAAAACAATGCCAAAGCCTATGTCATGATAGACCGCCTGAACGAAAATACGGAAAACAACTATGTTTCCGCGGATTATTACGGCGGCAGCAGGGAAGTGGCTGACTATTTATTGGGGCTGGGCATAAGATCATATCTTATTCTGTTATCAAATATAAATCATTATTCGGATTTGTATAAACTGCGGGGATTTCAGGAAACGTTGATGCGGAAAGGAATAAGTCCGGCCGCCATAGATATAAGGGAAACCGGAAAAATTGATGCCGAGGCCGGTTTTGAAGCCGCCGTCTCATATCTGAAAGAAAAAAAGAGCAATCCGCCCGGCGCCATATTTACCACCGGGGATTATCTGGCTTGGGGCGCGCTCAGGGCTTGTGAAAAAATGGGCTTGAAAATTCCTCAGGATATTTCCGTGATCGGCAGTACCGGTCTGGAAATAGCCAGGGTGATGAAACCGTCCCTGTCGGTTATCCATACGCCGATGTTCGAAATGGGAGAAACGGCGGTGGAAATGCTGTTGCGGATGATAAAAAGCAAAATCTGCCGCATTCCTGGAGAAACGCTTCCGATGCGCTTTGTCGTCAGGGAGTCAATAGGCAGAAAACAGAAAGCTTTAAAACAGGAAGAAGTTCTGGAAACAGGAATTTATTAAAATATACTTTAGTATTTATAGCGTTGTCCCAAGTAGGCCGGCTTTCGATGAAAGCGACAATGAACGGCATTATATGGCCTGTCGGCGTTTCATGTCGCCGGTCTCATCGAGACACGGCGCTACTTAGGTAGCAACTTAACTTGATATTATGGGAAAAGTAGTGCCAGGAGCAGCCTTGCTCCGGCACAGAGAACCTTAAAGGCGGATATAAACTTTACCGGTCACGGTGCGGGGCCGCACTCGTGACTGAAAATTCCCGGCGGAGCCGGTTAAGTTCAGACAGAAATTAATCTTAAATCAGGAGGCTGTTATGGAAAACAGAAGATTGAAAGAAAGGAGTTTTACGCTCATAGAACTCCTCGTTGTGATCGCGATCATAGCGATTCTCGCCAGTATGCTGCTCCCGGCGTTGGGCAAGGCAAGAGATAAAGCGAAAGAAATATCCTGCTTGGCTAACCTGAAGCAAATCGGTATCGGTTATTTAAATTACGCGGATAGTCATGATGGAGTTACAGTTTTGGATCAGAATACAGTCGCCAAACACGGCTGGCGTTATTATCTAGCTCCTTTTCTGGACTTGAAAAATCGGGATATGGCAATATCGGAAAATGACATGGAAAGCGTAAGAATATACAAGTGCCCATCTGATTATGTATATTATACCAGTTCTTACAAAATAAGCGCACACGAACCAGGCTGGTCGTATCCCCACGGTGGAGCATTGGTAAAACTGGCACGTTTAAAACGCCCCAGTCGTCGTCTTGCAATTATTGAGATGTGTTATAAAGACACTGCTCTAAATGCTTATTCTTACCAATACGTGAAAACTACCTATAGTTCATCTGATACCCGAACATATTACAGCTCTCACTATAACACTCCGGAATATGTGTGGAACCATGGAAAACGTACCAATGTTCTTTTTGCTGACGGACATGTTGCGGGAATGGAACCCCCTATTGCCAAGGACTACTGGGACGACGAAGATTTGTAGAATGTTCCACTTTAAAACATAATTAATTCTTTTACAATAATCATTTAGACAAGGTATAAAATCCAGTGGGACTTATTAAAATTATTGAAACAAAATGTATCAATCAGAATGATTCGGCATTTCCAACTATTGTGAGATTATTAGGTGGAGATTTGATTTGTGGTTTCAACGCTGGTGGTGGTCCGGAGGTTACCGGTGGTAGTTTTTGTAGTCGATCGGCTGATAACGGAAATACTTGGAAAGATAACGGCTGTATCCTGCCGCGTACAGAAAAACCGGTAACGGTTAATTCCATGCGTTTGAGCATGACCGGAGATGGACGAGTTCTCGCCTACGGACAGAGAAACTATTTGCAAGGAGAAAATACGAAATTTGGAACTTTGAAAAACGAAGCGGTATTTTGTGTCTCGGATTCCTATTGCCGACTGTGGTCAGAGGTCAAGGTCATTCCGCATACTCATTCTTGTCCCCTTGAAATATCCAATCCGATTGTCGTACTTGCGGATGGGCGCTGGCTGGCGCCAGCGGCGTTGCTGCCGGATGCGGAACATCTTGGCGAAAGGGTTATTGTCAGCGAATCCTGTGATGAAGGCAAGAGTTGGAACAATGAATATACTGTGTTTGCAGATGCGAAAAGGGAAAAAGGTTTCTTTGAGCAAAAGATCATCGAAACGGAACCAGGAAAGCTTCTCGCATTTGCCTGGACTGTAAAAATGGGTTGCTACAGTGATTTATGCAATCATTTAGCCTGGTCATATGATGGTGGAATATCTTGGAGGGAAGCGATGCCAACAACGATCAGGGGGCAGACTCTTTCTCCGTTCTGGCTGGGAAGAAACAGGTTTCTGCTGGTATATAATTACCGGCATTCTCCTCAAGGAATAAAACTGGCTTTGGCAGATATTGCGGATTCAGAGTGTAAAATCCTTGCTGAAACGTTTTTATGGCGGCCTGTATATGATAAAAATGCGACAACGGCATATAAGAATGGTATTGAATCCTTTGACGCTTTTTCTTTTGGTCTGCCGTCAGTCATTTCCATTGGCAGTAAAGAGTTTTTGGCTGTCTTCTGGAGCAAAGAAAACGATACATATGGAATTAATTCAATAAAATTCAGCTTATTGGACTGATTCATGCAGGCGTTTTGCAAAACATGGTTGTACAGCATTAAATTACAAAAAATATCCGAAACCATATATAATAAACAATAAGGAGAACAAAAACCAATAGCAAAAGTTAAGCTGTCAAAGTAATCGGTAAGAAAAAAATTGAAGTTCCAGGAAAAACAATTCTAATTATTAAGGAGCAGTATAAATGAACATGGTCGGCAATAAATTCTTTTCAAAATCTTTAATCGCATTCATATCGTTTTTCAGTTTCCTGATTTTGATGGCGGATGTGAACGGAAGCGATTCCGAGATGTATATCGTTACCAAAGGAATTCATGGACAGAAAGCATATACCGGCGGAAAGCTGGATTTTCTTGATATTTCCCTTAAGGATCAAATTATCCACTATAAAAAAGAGGTGACGGAAATACCACTGCAGTTATTTATAAAATATAAAGTTATAGAACCGGCACCGTTGATTATTTCCTCAAGAGGTGCCTGGGAACCGGGAACTGCGGAAACCTGGTCGCTTTATTCGTTTCCCCAAAAAAGTTCTTCTGAACTTAATGTTAATGAAAAGATTGATCTGTCCAAAAGCGGAACCTTCAGTGTTGCAACGGATCATGCGACGATTAACCGTAATTTTCCGTTGCCGCATAAGGGGTTGTGCAGTCTAAGCGATCATGCAGGATATTTTGCCGTTGATTTTATTGAAGGGAACCGCAAGGGGAAATACGATATGGCCTTCAAACCGTCGCTTTTTGAGTGTAACCCTTCTCTGGGCAGAAAATTAACCTTTACTTTAGCGGACTTGAGCCAATATTCAGTTAATATTGCGGAAATTTTATCAGGGAAAGACGGCGAAGCTGAAATAATCAAGGTGAGGTTAACGGTTAAGGACGCTTCGGGCAAAGAATTTCCTGTTATCAATGCGAAGACGAATATCCGTATAGGGCATTGGGAAGGAGAGTTTACCGCGGAATATAACAGTCTGAACGTTCCAAGTGGCTGGCTGTACGTAAAGCTCCCTGAAAATACAGTCGGCGGTTCGGCTTTGATTTCCGCCGAACTTAATGCGATGACTCCTAAAGGGCGGAGACCTTCCGCGATACGAAAAACCGTTGATTTAAACCGGCTTCAGAAGTTCGCGCAAAAGGAGAGTGCGAATAAAGAATTTACGCCGGATGAAAAATACGAAACCAGATTCGTCTGCTCTTCAGTATCGAATTTGCAAAATAGAAAATCAATTGAGAAGGCCGTACAGAAAATTTCCGCCGCCAACCTTAATATAATTGTGCCGTTCATACAAAGAGAGCCTATGGATGGAAGCGGGGGATTATATGCGAAAAGTTCTTTTTTCCCCATGGACCCGAAAATCGAAAAAGGATTCGATCCGCTGAAACACCTTATAAAAGTTGCTCATTCAAAAGGGATAGAAGTTTTTATTATAGTTACTATTTTCAGGCGGGATAAAAAGTTTTGCAAAGCTCATCCTGATATGCGCCTTGAGGACGAAAAAGGGAAATATAATTATAAAGCCTGTCTCCATAAAGAAGCCTATCGGGATTTTATGGCCGATTTTATTGGCGAACTTGCGAAGAATTATGATATAGACGGGGTTTGCCTGGATTATATTCGAATATGGGGTAGTGGCTGTTTTTGTGAGGATTGCCAAAAAGCGTTTGCGAAAAAATTTCGTAAACCGCTTAGCAAAGCAAGCCGGGAAGAACTTGATTTATGGAGATATCAAGGCGTGAGTGGAACAGCGCGAAAAATCAGGAATAAAGTCAAGTCCATTAAACCCGATGTCGTTTTAGGCGCCGCGGTGATAGACTATGAAGAAGGGATCAAACAGGGACAAAATGCTGTAAAAATGGTAAAGGAAGGTGTTCTCGAGGTTATTTTCCCGATGGATTACACTATGAAATTATTTTCATTGCATGATAATGAGGAAAAATTCTATAAAGGGTTGGGCGACAAATATAATGACCGGCTTTTCCCGATAGTATCATCTTATGTCTATAAATTAAACCGGAAATCGCGTTATCCTACCTCTCGAAATGAGGAAATATTCGAAAAGCAGATTGCAATTCTGCGAGACATGGGTATAAAAGGATACGGTATTTTTCGCCTTAATTTTATTAACGGTAAGATGATGGAGTTGTTGAAAAATAAAATAAATAAGACTAAAACTTTACCTTATTATAGAAAACCCGGTGTAATTAAGCAATAATGCATGCCCGGAAAAAAATCATTGTAGAATTGGGTTTATGGATATGAAATGTTTATATGTAATTCCCGGAAACTCTCCGGATACTGCCGGGGCGGATTATATTTGTGACGGAATTGATGACCAGGAGGAAATCCAGGCGGCGCTTGACGTCCTTGCCGCCGCAGGCGGGGGAACTGTTCGCCTGAAAGCGGGGCGGTTCAATATTTCCATGCCGGTATTTCTTAAGGACAATCTGGCTCTGGAAGGCGAAAACAATACCGTACTGTTCCTGGGAAACGCCTGTCGCAGCAGTCTGGCGGCGGATGCCGTTGGCGACAGTTTTGAATTAAGCGTTAAGGAGCCGGCCGGATTCAAACCCGGTATGGAAATAGTGATCATTTCCGCGGAATTCAGATTTGCCGCCGCAATAAAAGATGTCAGGGGTAATATCCTGATACTTAAGGAAGGCCTTCCGGTTCCTTTGCCGACTGCCGGCGTCGAGGTCTGGAGTTCAAATGATATCCTGGTGATAAACGGCGCCCGGAATGTAACGATCAGCGGTATCGGCATAAACGGGAATTCGGAAAATCAGGTACGGTTTATAAAAGGCGATGGTTACCTGAACATATCCGGCAGGCGTGTTAACGCCACTGACGGAAACAGCGCCGTTTTTATAAGCGGTGGCAGTGAAAACGTTGCTATTGAAAGCTGCCGGATTCACAATGTCCAGGGTTCCGGCATTTTCGCTAGAAATGCCGGAACAGGCTTGAAGTTCATCAATAACGTGATCGAGAATATCGGGGATAAAGGCATTGTTACCAGTGACGTTCCCGGCAGCGGCTTTATTCTTCACAACCGTATATCCGGTGCGGGAAAGGCTGAAAATATTGTTCCGCTCAAACATCCCTGGGGTTGGGGCGACTGCATAAATATTCATCCCGATTCCGGCAGCCGCTGGCTTGTTTCCGGCAATATCCTGTCTTATGCCCGGCGCAGCGGAATACGCATTACCGGCGCGACGCAGTCGATTGTCTGCAATAATATAATTGAGCATTGCGGGGATTACGGAATTGTCGCAAAAGTTACTCATGACAACATTTTTAAGAACAATTCCGTTTCCGGATGCGGCGGCGGGGTCGTGTTGGCTTTCCCGGAAAAGGAAATGACTTCCGGCGGCGGCGTGGTTTCGGGAAATATCATCAGCGGCAGTCGGCGGCACGGTATTATGGGTTGTGGGGCTCAAAACTGCCTGATGACGGGGAATATTTTGCGGGGGAACGGTGGTTGCGGGATCATAATAACGGACAGGGCGTATGAGGAAGTCGAACCGGAGGCGGAACGTTGGCCGGAATACCCCATAAGGAGAAGCGGAATTGCGGAAAATATTATTGTTTCGGGAAATGTTTTAAACGGTAACGGCATTAAAGGAATATGTGTCCGTAATTCGAAAAATATAAAAGTTTCGGATAATATCGAAGAAACGGGATAAGCGTGAATTTAATCGGTCTTGGTAGTCGCGAGTGCGGCCTCGCACCGCGACCGGAGTTTTTGACAACTCTGTCACCGTTTTAAGGCGCCCTGTGCCGGAGCAAGCTGCTCCCGGCGCTACTTATAAATTAAAAAATGGAATGGATTAAATAAATGGGAAACTGTTTATCGGAAAAACTTTGGCCGCATCCGCGGGAGATAGAATTCGGGAAAGCTTTTCCCCGACCGGAAAAAATATTTCTGGCCGGTGACTGCCCGGAACATTACTGGGATGATCTGAAAAAAGTTGCCGGGATTGCCGCGGGCGGAGCGGAAAGCGCTTTCCGTCTGGCTTTCGTTAAGGATGAAACGATAAAGGGTGAAGAGGAATATATCCTCGACCTGAAAGCTTCGGAAGCTTTGCTTCGCGCCTCTTCGCCGAAAGCCTTTCAGCATGGTTTCCAGTCGTTTCTTCAACTTGCGGCGCTGGTTTTTCGGGGAAATGAGTGGCGTGAGGCGAGGATTCATGACTGGCCGGCGTATCGCTGCCGGTGTTTTATGGTTGACCTGGGCCGGAGCGTGTATTCATTGCCGCTGCTCAAGCGGATCGTAAGAATACTGGCGCGGCTGAAAATGAATATGCTGCACCTGCATCTGTACGACGATGAATTATGCGGCATACGCTTTGACGGTTTGCCGTTCGGGAAGGAAAATCCCTATTCGCTTTCGATTCCGGAGCTGAAGGAACTTGCCGCCTACGCGGCCGGATACAACGTTGAGATCGTGCCCGAAATAGAAAGCTGGGGACATGTCGGTTCGCTGGTCTTTCACCGGCATGACCTGGCCGGCGGAATCGGGGTTTACGGCGGTTCCAGTTTTATCATCAAAC
>Ga0172377_10002708_pt1 | contig 18163 bp, 7 predicted proteins | sample Pumphouse3metaG_FD_119749 | JGI IMG/M metagenome (GOLD analysis project Ga0172377, IMG submission 119749) | Leachate microbial communities from a municipal landfill in Southern Ontario, Canada - Pumphouse #3 metaG | ecosystem: Engineered > Solid waste > Landfill > Unclassified | place: Canada...
AAAACTTGGTAATGTTATCATAATAAAGAATGACATCTACATAACTTATACTAATGATTATTTAACAGGATTAAGGGCTAAGGTTTTAAGTCGCATTTCGGGCGTTTGTAGCACGTTTAAATCTGGGGCTAATGTTGAGGTCGGTATTGTTTATTACGATCAATATGGGCGTTCTGGTGGCGTACAGGGTACAAATAAAATTTATGTTAAAACTATTTCTGAAATTAAACCTGCACAAAATATAAATTGGCTTACAAGAAATACAATTACTGTAAATATTGAAGGTAATGCTCCTTCATGGGCTAAGTTTTATCAATTAGTTGTCTCGCCTAAGCGTAGAGGTTTTTTCCAATATCTTGTTGATCGTTTTGAGACAAGTGATGACGCCAGATATGTTTATATAAGACTTAACGATGCCATTCTTGATGGTATCTCTTTAAACAGCAAATTGATTTACGGATATTATACTTTTAATAGGGGTGATAGAGTACGAATATGTTATGTTTTAGATGGGGATAAGTTTAAGACGACGGATGGCGTTGTGGACATGCAAATACTTGATGTGGGTTATGAAAGTGGAGCGCAATCGTACATTAAGGATGACGCTGGTGATGATAGTGCTTATATCATTGATGAACACGGCAACAAGATACGTAAGCGTTCAGCCGAATATCTTGTTGTTAAGTATTTTGATTATCAACGTCATGGATTAGGGTATAATAAGAGTGTTATTGAGGTTTATACACCAGAGATGAAGGATGATGAAAATAATGTATTTTTTGAGGTAGGCGACAGGTACGCAGTTATTAATAGCCAGCACAGTCAAAATGAGGTAGAGGTTAACTGTGGGGATGTTTATGTTAGAAGGAGATTGCGGAGAATTGATGATTTTGTATGTGAAGATAGTAATTTTTCAGATATTTATTTAAGTGATGCATGGGGCAAAGGGCGTGCTAATATTGAGCTTAAAACTGCTGAAAACAAATGGTATGAAAGTAATATTAAGCATTCAAAAAGGTATGTTAAAGGAGGTGTTAATGGTCTTTCAGATTGGGACACAAACAGTATAGTGTTAAGCAGCAGGCATGGAGAAATAACGGGGTTGGCGGAATCTGGAATAGTGTTAAAGGTAAATCAAGAACGTAAAAGCACATCTATTTATATAGGTCGAACAGTATTTAGCCAAGCAGACGGGCGAGAAGGTTATGTAGGTATTTCAGATAAATTGCTGGGTACGATAATGCCAAGTCAATTGACGTTTGGAACTATGTTTCCAAATTCAATAGCTACAATAGATACATATCAGTATTTCTTTGATGTATTTAATGGGGCGGTGGTAAGAGATTCTTATAATGGTCCTTATCCTATTTCCAATTATGGAATAGCATCAACGATAAAGGATTTAAGTAAAGAGATATTGGATTTAGGAATAGACAATGTAGATGTTGTAAGCGGATGGTCAGGGTTGTTTGATGAATATATGATAACATTCTGTTTACCTGATAGACGAGAAACGATAGTGTTCTATGAGAAAGAAAACAAGTGGTCTCATTATGTTGAACCAACAGCAAGTAGGTATATGTGGTTTGGAGATACTTTATTGTCTCATGATGGTAATACGTTATGGTTAGAAAATCAGAAAGACGAGTTATTGTATGGCAAGCCGATAAAGACGGAAGTTGAATTTGTATCAAACGTCGTCCCTTTTAAAAATAAAATATTTAAGAATATTCAGTTAATGGCTAAAGCTCCGTTTACGGGTGAAGTAGAGACTTTAGTTGAGGGGCAGGTAGTTATGTCAAGTGTTATATATATTGGTGATTGGGTAAAAAAGCAAGGTGTTTGGTGGGCGAATTTCAGACGTGACGGGCAGACACCTTTAGATACTATTATAAGTTCTCGATTAAGAGGCCGTATGATGAGATTAAAATTAAAAGGTACTACTGGATTAAGTTACGTTAAAATAAAAAGTAATACATCAGAAAAATCATAAAGATATGGGAATAGGTTTAGCAACAGGTATATTATCTGGTTTATTTGGGGTTGGCAGTGGCATATTAGCAAATCAGCAGCATCGTAAGTTTGCTGACTATTTAGGGAATTTAAAGTATAATATGCCTTCTGCCATGAGTTCAGCGGAAGCTGAATATAGAGGATTGGCTGGTCATGGATTGGCTGGAAAAGAGACTATCAAGGATGATATAGTAAGTCAACTTGCACGTACTATGGGGTTAGGAAAACAGGTGGCTAAAAATCCGAGTGAGTTGTTGGATTTGTTAAGTAAGACTGAAGACAGCGTTACATCTAATTTAAGGCAGTTGGGTATTCAGGATGAGACGGCTAAATTAAGTAATAGGATGAGGCTTGCTGAGTTCCTTTCAAGGGTTAAAGCTCCTATGGAGGCCTCGATAGAGGATAAAATGATAAACTTGGGTATTTCTAAAGAGAGAGAAAAGATGGTGGGAATACAGGAGCTTTTAAAAGGTATTTCAGGCGGCTTGGAAGGGGTTAGCCAAGGGGTGATGTTTAAGTTGATGGAGGATTATATTAAAAATAGGGGAACAACAGGGGAAAGTAGTGTAAGGGGGGAGGAAAGAATGTTTAATCCATTTTTTAATCCTTATAAAGAAGACTATTTTCCTATTATGAATTTAGGCACTCCTTCTGTTCTTGATAAATATGGTTTAACTTAATGGAAAAAATAAGATACAATGTATAGTAGCCGTGTAAAAATAGTACCTGATCAACAGTTAAGGCTTAATCAGTCTTTGGGTAGGCTTAATCAGGTTTATTTAAGCATGATGCAGAAGGATCAAGCGGAGATGCTTCGTGGCATTGATGAATATAAGAAGATTGTAGATAATTCTTTTAAACCTGTTTATGGTAAGTATCAGCAGGAGTATCTTGCTAAAAGAGATGAGTTTATTAAGGAGGCAGGACAGATTTATAGAGATAATAATTATCGAAATTTAACGCCTGAACAGCATAGGCGAATATCGGAACGATATAACGAGTTGAATCTATTTGCCGACAAAGCAAATGAAGTAAGGAAGTTGTTTAATGATAGTGTTAATAAAGTGATGTTTAATACCGATGGTAAGATAAGGCGGAAGGAGAGTCTTGCTAATCTTGTGCAGGTTGAGAACATGAGTTTAGATGATGCTTTAGATTATCTTGAAAGTGGAATTTGGGCGGTGGCAGCACCGCCTAAGTTTGATTTTATCGCCGAACGTGGTAAAATACTTAAACAATCGAAGGTTGATGTAGATGATATAAAAAGACATTATCCTGACTATGTTCTTGTTGAAGGAAAACAATATTATGATCCTACTAAGTTTAAAGAGTTAACGAGGATGTTATGGGATTCAGGAAAGGAGGCTTTGTATCAACAGTTCCCGGATTATGAGACATTTGAAAGGTTTATGAGGCCACCAGATGGCGAGTCTGAACCTATTAAGATTGACTATAAGACTAAAAAGGTTGATTCAAAAGGTGGGAGTAATACAGGTAAGGTTACAATTATAAATCCTTCGACGCATCTTGGCTATACTGTTTGGGATATAGAATCTGTAGGAAAGCATAAGCCTTATACAGTTAGCAAGGGCATGGAGCTTTATACAGAGGATGGTGAGCTTGTTAGTGTAGATGAAGCTGCTGGTGGGCGTTTGATACGTTTTGCCGAAAGAGACTATGGAATGGGAAAAAAACTGTACGCAGTGTTTAGAGGTGATAGCGGTTATCCTTTAAATGTGTTATTCATTAAAGATAAGGTGGCTGATGATGATACAAACAAGCAGTTAAGGGAAAACAAGAAGATTTTATATATACCTTTTGAACAGTTAGGAGACGGGTATTTAGATTCCATTGGGATAAAATTAGAGGGGTTAGAGAATGTGTTTAAGGGAAAACGGGGTTTACTTGATGGAGCAAATTTTAATTTGAAAAACAATGAAAGATAAAATAAAATACGTTGAGTTAGTTGAAAGATTAAAAAGGGATATTGATTTACCTGAAGGGGTTGATGATGTATTTTTGGTAAAGGCCTTTTTTGATAAAAACCCAAAGGCAGCAGAAGGTGTTGATATGGAAGATGTTACTATTCCAGAACGATACGATGTTGGTACAATGGCTAAAATTATACGCCATGAAGTTGGTAAATTTGATGGAACAGATGAAGAACTTGTAAATCTGTTCTTGGAGAAAAATCCTTCTTACAAGGACCAGGTTGATTTAAAAAAAAAAGATTTCAATATTTACGAGGCTACTCAAGAAGGTTTAGGTTATATTGGTGGAAAAAAAGAAACAGAGAAACGTAGTAATGATCCTATAGGATACATTCAGGAGGATATTGATAAACTTGTGAAGGAAAAGGATAGATTAGAGCGTAAGTCAATAGTAACGAGTACTAAAGATATTGCATGGTCGAGGTCGATATATACTGGAGATAAAAAGTTTAGTTCCTCTGATGATGCTGTTGAATATGAAAGGATAAATAAAAAAATATTGGAACTTGAAGATCAGAAGCGCAAGCTTGAAGTACAAATTGAGCGTAAACGCTTAGATAATAAGTATGCGCCTCATTATGAGAGTTATAAAGAATATATTAAGAATGTTCCTGATGATATAGATGTATTAAAGAATGAGAAGGAGCGGGAATTAAAAGATATAGCTAAGTCTGGGGCTGGTTACAAAGAGTTTGTTTATGGTAGAACTATGTATGCTTACAAGCCTACACCTATATTGGAAGATGAGGAAAGTCGTAAACGGTATGATCAGCTACAGCGTGAGGTTAAGGAACTTGATGCTCTTAAATCTTTACGCATGGAGGATGCTTATGCATTAAGCACTGACCTTGATGCGGAGTCAAGACAAGAGTTAAGATATTATATTAAACAGCGTGTAGAGGAAGATGAAGTTAAACGACAAGCTAATAAGTTGTTTAGGGAGAAATATCCTGATAAGTTATACCCTGATGAGGCGGTTGAAAAGTTTACGATTGAGGTAGAAAGATTGTTTGCTGATGCATCAAGGCTTAAAGGTGAGTTATTAAACAAAGCTAAAGTCTCTAAAAGTCAGTTTGATTTAGAGATGAAAGAGTTAGATGCGTCAATAGAGGCTGAATTATTACAAAAGAAAGCGGAGCTGGAGCAGATGTATGATGCCGGCGCTATTTCTGTTGATGATGCTAATCGTCAGCTTGAAGAACTAAGAAAGAATAAAACGTTGATATATAATGAACATATTCGCAGATATAACAGCAATGTTATTGATGCTTTGAATAACGCTCATATAAGTCTTTTTGATACGTTTAAGGGCAAACTAAGTGATTTGGAGCGTGAGTATGGAGTTACTATTGACGGGAAGTTATCTAAAGATGTAGTTGATAGGTATGAAGATGTGTTTGCGGAGGTTTATGCGGAACGGCAACGATTCTCGATGGCTAAATGGAATGCTCTTCCACGTAGTGCGCAGATAGCTATGTCGTTTTCTGCTGGTGTTTTAGATTTATTTAATTCTATCGGTGGAGGCCTTAATTGGTTAGGGTATTATGAAGCAGGTAACTATTTATCGGATATGGCGATGGATTTTTACAAGAGTGCGGATATTCCTGTTTTTGAGTTAGACAAGTTGCTAACTCCTGATTGGTGGATCGCCAATGGCGTGCGTACACTTCCCTTTACTCTTTCTCTTTTACCTACAGGTTATGGAGTTACTTTAGGGTTATCAAGTGCATTGGCAAGGACGGCTATGCCTGTCTTATTAAGACAATTAGTGGCAGGAGCTGGAGGAGCTTTAATTAATCGTCCGATAGAAGGATGGTTTAATGCGGGTGGATCATTTAATGAGGCAATGGAAATGGGAATGTCTGTTGAACAAGCTTCGCAAGTTGCCGCAGATGTGATGAAGAATGAAGCATTTTTATATTTTAATGATGCCATGCAACTGGGTTTAGCGTTTACGCCTGCAAAAGGTTTCTTGTCAAAATTATTATTGTTTCTTTATGAAGGTGCATCGGAGGGAATAGAGGAGTTATTGCAAGGTTATTGGCAGCATAATGCAATAGCCAGACGTGATGATGAAACTCCTATTTTGTCATTGATGGAATATGCTAAGACGGATATGGCTCTTACAGAGATGATATTAGGGACTGCTACAGGATTGGCTTTTCAGGGAGGGGCGGAGACTATCAAGTATATAGCAGGTATGAAAAATATTGATGCTGACAAATTTGCTGAAGATAAGATTACTAATTACATGATAACAAATTTCTTTTCAGATGAGGAGAGTAATGTTCCATTAGAAAAACGTAGGGATGATGCTTTTAATATGATAGATGTTTTTATGGAGCGGGGTTCGCTTACAGAAGAACAGGCTGACTATCATAAGAAAATGACAAATTATGCTTATGAACTCAAGGTTAGTGGACTTGGTTTTGATGAAGATACAAGGGTTGCGCTATTGGAATATTATGGTAATATTCTTGCTTCCGAATTATTGCTTAGCAAATTAGGTGATAAAAATATTGACGCTGCAATAAGTGAAAAGTTAAATAGGCAGCGTGCTGATTTACAAAAGATGTTATCAGGTGAAATTGCTATTTACATGATAAATGAGTCAATCATTAGTAATGAGCAATTTAAGAAGTTTATAGATGATCCTTTGTTTATAGAAAAGTTTGTTAATGATAACATAAAGGTTAAGGTTGTAAACAGTGATTTGACGCTTATGGATAAATTGGCTCAAAGAGCTGATGAGTTTACAAAGTATAAACAACAACAGGCTGAACAACAGGCTGAACAACAGGCTGAACAACAGGCTGAACAACAGACTGAACAACAGACTGAACAACAGACTGAACAACAGACTGAACAACAGACTGAACAACAGACTGAACAACAGACTGAACAACAGGCTGAACAACAGGCTGAACAACAGACTGAACAACAGGCTGAACAACAGGCTGAGCTAAAAACAGATGAGATTAGTACACAACCTCAGAAAGAGGTTAGTACACAACCTCAACTTAAAAAAGATGAGGTTATTAGGGATCGAGCTTTTATAAAAAGGGCTAAAAGAGAGGGGTTAACTCCTATTGAGATGGCCAAAAACAACTTAAAGCGTATATATGATAGGTTTGTTAAATTAGGACATGAGGTTGTTAAGGACGATGAGGGTAAGGTGACGTTGGGTGATGCTATAAAGATGTTTAAAAGAGCAACGGGGATGTCAACGAAGGCTATAAGTGAAGTATTGAAGTTTGCAACACCTGATGTAAAATGGCATCTTACAGGGAATATGCAAAAAAAGTATGGTAGCGGAGTGGGGATAACGAACTTTATTAATCCTAATCAGATAGCTTATATAGCTAATAATTGGGATGAGATAGTAAAAGACCTTGCTTTGGTTAAAGTAAAGATGAGAGATGCTGTAAAGAATAGAGCAGAATATAAAAAGAAGATTGATGCGTTTGTAAAAAGAAATGCAACGTATGTTGAGCGAACAAAAAATGCCTCTTTAGATAATTTCCATGTTGTTAAACAAGAGATGAAGGGCGTATTTGGATGGTTTGACAGTAGGGGTAAGAATTTTAAGTTGGCGGAGTATTATTCAGGTTGGGTATTTGATAGCAGGGATGCGTATATAGAATTTGTTGGCATGTTGAATAGGTATGGTAGTACTTATGATGGGTTATCTGTGTCTGAAGATGAGAGTGGGCGGTATATGTCTAATCCTGATGCTAAGTATCCGGAGATACCTGAAAGTAAACTTGGGTCAACTGTTAAAGCTATATGGAGCAAGGGGCAGGCATTTAAATTTACAGGCAGTACGTGCATTGGTAGTGCGGCGGATGTAGCATATTTAATGAGATTGCTTGAAGATGCTGCGGTTGAACATGTTTTTGCGGTACATATTGACGAGAATGGTAATTCTTTTATTCAGCATGTATCGGTAGGTGGTGTATCTAAAGCGATTGTTGATGCAAAGATTATAGCTGCTGGAGTAAAGCAGTTTAATTCTAAAATGGTTTATTTGATACATAACCATCCAACTGGCAATGTAACGCCAAGCAATAATGATTATTTTGTAACAGAGACGATTAAAAAAGTTTTAGGAGATGATGTTACAGTTGCCCATGTGATTATGGACACGTATCGTATGGATTATTCTGTACATTATGATAGAGGAAGTTGGAGTGAGCATCGTCGTGAGTCAAAGGGAAGAGGGGTAACTATGCCTTATGATTATTATATGATGGATAAGTATGAGCTACTTTCATATCCTTATGGTAATATAGGTTCTGTAAATGACGCAGTTACATTTGTTCAGCAAATGCGTTTTTCGGCGTTTCCTAAGCTGGGGATGATTGTTATGAATAATAGTGGAGATGTTATTGCTAATTATATTCTTGGCAATACTTTTGACTTTAACAAGGCTTATCATTTGGCATCGTCAACGCCTACTGGAAGTTCAGTCATCTTCTATGGTAACAATCGGGAGGTGGTGAAGGTTGTTGATGAAAAGTACAGATTTTTTATCGGCCAAATGTATGTACGTGATTATATTGTTGTTGATAGCAATAGTAGTGGTGTTACAGGTTTTTATTCCACGCATGAACAGTTTGATATTACTGTCAGTAAGGCGCAATCAGTTTATGGGACTGATAGTGTTTATAATCATGGTGAGCCAGATCCTTATATTGTCAGTGAGTCTGATTCAAAGGATTATGATTTACGTAATTGGATAGATGAAGATAAATTGACAAACATGGAATTGTTTAAAATAGAGTTCCCTGAACTTGTCTATCTGGCAAAAGAGTTTTTAAGTGCAGAAGTGATTGTGGGTGTGCTTGCTGCGAATATGTGGGGTCGTGCTATATTTAGTGATAAAGTGAGAAAGATAAAGTTAAGCAAAGAATTGTTTGAAAAGGCTACATATGATGATCTTTCTAAAGTTCTTGGCCATGAAATAGGGCACATTATAGATCGTTTGGCGAAGGTAAAAGGTAGTAATTTATTAGGAAATATAGCGGGGTTAATGAATTACAGGGAGACATTATTACCTGAATCACCTGGAAGGAGTAATATACTTACGGATGAGGATAGAAAGAGGTTGAAGAAGGAGGCGGAGAAACAAATTAAGGAAGAGGCTGAAAAGAGTATGGTTGAGATTGTTGAAGAGGTAGTAAGTAAGATACCATATTATGAGGATATAGGTGTGTCTCCCAAAGACATTGTAGATATTTGGAATAATGTAGATTCGGATTTAAGGAGTAGAAACCCTGAACTTTACAATTATATTGCTTCTCTTGACACTAAGGGTAAAAGGGCTATTGTAACAAAGGCCATGCAGGGTTATGTTGACGAGTTTATACAGAGGCGTTATGGTCGGATACTTAAGTATAAAGATATTGTTGAGAAGATACGTAAGTCCATTAAGACTAAGCCCGTTACGGCGGAAGCTATAAGTGAGCGTTTTTCCGAATTGTTAAGAGAGGAAATAAATAAAAGGCGACTGTTTGAGTTAGAGACGATAAGAGAGGAACTAAAGACATTGTCTAAGTGGTGGAAGGAGTTTGATGAGAAATTAAACCCTAAATATACTAAGTATCGTTTTTCCAATAGGGAGCTTTATGCTGATGCTTTAAGTGTTCTTTTTAATGCTCCACATGAGCTTGCAGAAAGAGCTCCATTTTTTAACAGGGCTTTCTTTAATTATTTCGGTGTTCGTCCGGAGGCTAAGTCCGGTTATGAGCATTTACAGACTTTACTAAAAGACCCTAACATGGTATTGGCTGAAAGGAGTCATCGTGTACGTAAAGGCTTTGAGGAAGCTCGACAAAAAGTATTAGAACAATGGAATAAGTCAAAAAAGCATAAATTCGGCGTAGCTTCATCTTTTTGGATGAAGTATTTCAGCATCATTGATGTTCTTATAAAAAATGTTCCTGATGTTACCTCCAATTATGGGAAATTAACACCTCGTCAGAAGATACAAAATGCAGTCGAGATGATTGCATTTATAGACAATGAACATTTCTCATTACTTGACAAGATCACTCGTGAGGTGGTGTTGCCTTTAGAGATGCTTGGTGTAGATTTAGATACTTTTGGTGAGGCGTTAACGTATATACGCATTATTGAGGGGCGTAGTGATAAGGCTGCCCCTTTAGGGTTACAGGAGATGTTTAGTGTGGAGGGATTAAATTTTATACGAGAGAAGATGTCTGTAGAGGTGGAAAAGGTGTTTTTTGATAAGATAAGGCTTTTTCATGAGTATATTCATGGAGCTCTTGTAAAGATACAAGCTGAAAGCAACATGTTTTCAGATAAGCAGATGAGTATTATTTTTAAGAACAAGTATAATTATGCTACATTTAGGGATATAAAGTATGTTGGCAATTTTGTTCCTGCTGTGATAAAGCCGATTAAGGGTACTTTAAACGCTATACAGAATCCTTTTGAAGCTACTCTTGCTTATGTTTTTGCATTACAACGGGCGGCACGTAAGACATATGCTAAGAATATGACCCTTGAATTTTTGATGAAGTATGACCCTCTTGGTGTAGAAAATGCGAAACGTACCCGTCAAGGTTTTATAGTAAAAAAAGATCGTTATTTGCTGGATTTTTATGAGAAGGGTGAGCATGTTGGATATTATGTTGATCCTTATTTTGAGTATATCTTTGAGGTAGTGAAAGATAATGATCTTGCAAGCTTGACAAAACTTTTCAAATATTTTAATAAAGGTTTTAAGCCTTTAGTTACAGAGTTTAATCCTGGTTTTGCTTTTATGTTTAATGTTTTAAGAGACACTAACAGGGCAAAAGTGGATTTAACGAGTATAGTGGGCGATGGGAAGGTTATTCCTATTGAAGAATCATTAAGGGTTAGGGCACATCTTGTTAGTCATTTTTTATCCTCTTTTAAGCAGGGGCGTGGTGTTTATTATGGCAATATAGAGCCTGTGATAAATGAGATGATAGATGCAGGTGTCTTTGACATAAGAACGGGTATAAGTTCTAATTATAATGTGAGTGAGCAGGAGTCTGTAGATATTGTTGCTTCGAGGTTGTTTCCAGAAGTATATAATAGAAAATACAAACGTTGGCGTGAGTTGAATGAAGCTACAAAGACGTTAAGTGCTTTTGGTCATTTATATCGTTCAACGGCAAGGGGTTTGGAGTTGGGTACTAAGATTAATGCTTACAAGTTTTTACGTAAATCAGGTTTTGACATTGAGGCGGCTTCTTTTTATGCAAGGAATATAGCTGGTACTCCTAATTGGAAAAGATACGGGTTGCATACTGTTTGGCTCAATCAATGGTCTCCCTTTTCTAATGTTACCTTACAGGGTTTAGGTATGGATTTAACTCTTGCTACGAAAAGGAAGACGGCGGGAGGATTCTGGTATTCTGTTATTGCCGGTGCGGTGCTGCCTGGAATATTACAAGGATTACTTGCGTCAGGTTTGTTTGATGAGAGATTGCGTAAGATTTATGACAAGATACCTAATTATCATAAGTATAATTTTTTATGTATTCCTTTTGACACTACTGATGATGGTGCTGTTCGTTATTTTGTATTACCATTTGGGGAGATCACGAGATTATTTTTCTCGATAGGTTTTGCTATGTCAAGGGTTTTAGCTGATGAGCGACCTGTAGGAGTTAGGGAGCTTAAACATATTTTTAACGTGGGGGCGTCATATACATTGTCTATTCATCCTCTTATTGAGATTGTTCATGGTTGGGGGCAATATTTATTTGGTAAGTCTCCAACGACCTACATGGGGTCTGATGTTGTTCCTTCTTATATGATGGCTGCCGGAAAAACATGGGAAGGTACTAAAAAGATGCTTTCGTGGACTGCCAGTACATTAGGGGCAAGCTGGATACTTACAATGGTTTCTTATGATCCGTATGAAAATCGTTTTACGGAGTATGGTTTTAAAAATGTTCCGATTTTGAATAGGATATATAAAGAGACAAAAGCGGGCGAGCTTGAAAAGTATTGGGATTTAGTCTCTAAGGTTGATAAGGATCGCAAGGTTGTAGGTATGCGTGAGAAACTTTATCTTAAAAAGGTTGTTGAGGAGTATGGTAAACAGTTTACAGAGATGAAGATTGATTTGAGAGACAAGGATCAGGTTGTTGAACAACGCAGGCATCAGCGGGATTTTCTTGATCGAAAGATCAAGGAATATATAGGTGTAGATAAGATAACGACGGCTGAGCAAGTTGATATTTATCGTCGTATGTTTGATACAGGACACGATTACATTTATGCAGGTGTCCATAATGAGGTTGTTGAGGTTATTAGAGTTTTCACTTACGCCCCCACTTTAGAGGCTAAATGCGAGGTGTTAAATATGTTCAGGCGGCAGGAAGGTGAGGAGGCTTATCAGGAGTTACTTAATTACTTGAAGTGGCAGGGACGTTTATCAAATGACTTTTTTAGCACATGGCATAAGATGTACGGGGCGGAAGAGAAAAAGAGAAAGGAAGAGGCGGTAAAGAAAGAAATGTAATCAAAAAATCATTTTTATTAAAAGTATCTTACTTTCGTAAGATATAATAATTGCAGTATGTCATTTATTAAACAAGTTATAGGCGTTGACAAATTCGTTGATTTACCTTCAAGAGGTGATAAACGGGTGTTTTATGTTGTTCGAGAGCCTGTTAGCGGGGTTAACAGTCTTGTCAGAGGGTATATATGGAATAATGGCGGTTATCAGCCTATTGTTGACCCTAACTTTATCATTCATTGTCCTTATAGCAAGGATGGTTATGATTTTACTACAATAAAGGATGCGCTTGATTTTCTTTTAACAAAGGAATTACAAGTCTCTTTGATTGTTACTCCTGCGCAAACATATAGTTCATATCCTATTGATATTCAATTCACATGGGTTCTTTCAAAGTTGGTAGAGAATATTGAATCAATAGTTTTAAAGCGTATGATGGGGGGTGGTGAACAGGTTATTGCGTCTAATCTTATACAATACACCGTTGGCTCGGTAGGGCAGCATAGTGTTCAACAGACGTTATCTGGCGATGCTGTTTATGAGATTACTGTGATTGATACATTTGGGAACGTGGCAACGGCCTATGGAGAGGTTAAATATGTGTCAAGTAGTGTGCAGATACTTGAATTTAAGGTGTCGCCAGACTATTGGCATGAGCGAGGGGATAGCAATGAGGGTGAGTTTACGTTATCGTGGACGCTTTCTGCGGGCAAAGAGTATTTAAGCAGCATATATGTACAGGATAAGATTTACAGTTCTGATGAGTACGGCGAGCCTGTTTCATTAATGGATTACACGTTAGCTGACGGTTCGGGAACGCTTACAGTAACAAAAGAATTGACCGAGAGTATTGTTTTTAAACTTTCAGTGGTCTCTGTCTCATCGCCTGATGTAAGGACGGCAGAAACGGTTGTTGAGTTTATATCTTATATCCCAATCAGTGTTGAAGTTCCTTTAAGCATTAATCCGGCAAGCTCATCCGGCTCGCAGGTAAATTATACTTTTACCTGTACGTTTAATCGAGTGTTTAATATTGAGAATGGAGGTTACTTAAGACTTTATCAGGTAGATTCTTTTGGAGAGAAGATACTCGATTCATCGAACGTGTTTGGTGGAGGTTATGTTAATATTGAAGTGTTAAGTAGTAAATTTGTAATGATACAACGTTTACTTACAATATCACAGACTACATATTTTGAGTTAGAGGCCAGAGAGGTTGACGATTTTATGAATGTGTCGGAAGTCTCGTCGTATGCATCTGTATCGTTTAATATTGATATGGAGTTTACTGCCCTTTCGGTAAGTCCTGTAAAGGACTATATGAACAACAATGGTTATCAAAGCGGTTATCTATTTACAGCTACATTTAATAATTCATTAAATGATAGTTTAATTAGCCTTGTTAACCTTTCCATTGACGGTGTTAGTTACGAAATAAATAACTATAGCCTTAATGTGAATGTGCTTTCTTTTAGTTTCACGCAGCAGTTTACTGAAGGTGCTACCGTTGAGTTTTTGTTAGGAGTAACCTATGATGGGGTTGAGTTAAGTCGCACAGTGATGTTAACTATGTATTCCATCCCCAATATAAATGATGTTACATTTATTCATACAGGCAATGCAGGTCAGTTTGGGGTGTCGGGAACATTAACCCGACAGCTTATTGACACCATTACTGTTCGTTTTGCAGGTAAAGGGTATTCCGCATCATCGGTCATTGATGGTGCGGAATTATCAATAACTGATAGTTTGAATAATTTCTCTTTTGTAACGGGTGTAAACACGCAGACGTTACAAATTACAGAGACGTTGAACGGTGGGCGTGCTCCTTATCAGATAAGCAAGTCGCTCACTTTTACGTTATATAGCATAACATTTATTATAAAACATAACGGTACGCCTGTAAGTGGCGCATCGGTAAATATTAATGGCAAGACGATTACAACAAATTCTTCTGGACAGGCTGTAGCTAATGCTTTAACAAATGGTGTGTATTCGTATTCAGTAAGTTGTTCTGGATATAATACTATTCAGGATAATGTTCAAGTAAATAACGCAAATCAGACGATTAACATTTCTTTAACAGAGGTTACTCCTGATCATTACGTCTATTTTGGCTATATGACTGTAGGGCAGACCTATGGCAGTGTAACTATTGTAGAAGACGCTGGACAAAGCGCCTTAGCTGCCTTACAACAACCTTCTGTTGTTACAGGGCAGTCGTCTAAGGGAACTAATATTATTGATCCCGTTACTATTCAGTATGCTGTTTATCCATCTCCGTTGCAAGGTCATATGTTTTTAGCTTCTGAATGTTCTGATTATATAGGTTACAAAAATGTGTTTTTTGCGACATTGGATAACATGTGGATTTATGGGCAAGAACATAACGTAACTATTAATGGAAAAGTGTATTATTTATATGTTGCGAAGTTCAGAGTAGAAGGAGAGGGAGATCCTACGCCGGAGATGACCTTTAGTAGCGTTGTGATTTAAAAATAAAAATATTAATATAGAGATGGCAATAGATTTATTTGATGGAATAAGGGTAAAGGCAGCAAGTCCTTTGAACTTACATTCTATTGTAGGAACAAAAGATTTGAATATGTTTGGGACTAAACCTGTTTACGCTACAAAAGAGGCTTTTGCAGCATCGCCTTATTCTTATTCTGGAGCAACAGTTTATGATGTTGATACTGGAAAAAAATGGTTGTTTGAATGGGAGTGGAATGGCACTGAGGTAGTAAAAAGTTGGAAAGAGCTGCCTGTAAATCAAGTTAGTAGTTATGATAAGTATTTATTTGTTGTTAATGTGTCAAATCAGAATTATGATAGTCAAACAAAAGTATTAACTATTAATGAATTTGGTGGTACATTTGAAGTTGGAGATGAAGTCTATATTGTTGTAAACGGATTAGTGTATAATACTTCTTTTACTCTAAATTGGGGGACAAATACTTTAAAATGGATGTTAACCGATTATGATTTGGGCAGTGGTGATGTGGTAGAGATAATATTGTATAAAAAAGTATAATTTTAAATAAAAATGATATGTTAAAGTTAAAACAAATTGATGGATTAATAGCTGCTTTAAACAATAAGGCTTCAAAGGCAGTAATTGAAAGTGGTAGTTACACAAAGGTAACTGTTAACAATGAAGGAATTGTTACCGGCGGTAATAATTTAAATAGCGCCGATTTGCCTATAGTGCCTGTAACAAAGGGCGGCACTGGATTATCTTCGCTTACTTCAGGGAGTTTCTTAAGAGGTGATGGTACTGGTAATGTATCGTTAAGAACTGCTGCACAAGTTAAGTCAGATATTGAATTGGGTAATGTAACTAATCATGCACAAGTTAGGAAGGCTGTGAGTTCCACTGACGGTGTTATTCCAAAGTGGAGCGGTGCAGATGGCGTTTCTATTATTGATGGCTTTACTCCCAGAACCACGTTAAGGGCGTCTGCATCTGCTGATGATGTTAGTATTGCTACGGAGAAAGCTGTGCGAACGGCTGTTGATGCTATAGCAATGGCTGTTGATGCTATGGATTACAAGGGTGCTATAGACGCCTCCACAAATCCTAACTACCCTGCTGCGAGCAAGGGGGATACTTATAAGTTTTCGGCTAACGGAAAGATAGGTGGGGCAAACGGGGTAACAGTCTATCTTGGGGATTTTATGATATGTGTGCGTGATACCGTAGGGGGCACTCAGGGAACTGTAGGCGAGGATTGGGATGTTTTTCATTTAAATCGTGAGGGAGAGGTTATAGGTCCCTCATCGGCCACGAATGGCAATATATCCGTTTTTGACGGCACTACCGGAAAATTGATAAAGGACGGTGGTGTTGGCGTTGATGCTTTACTTGGGAAGTTAGACTATGCGTATTCGATAGATGCTTCTTCAAATCCTAACTATCCTGCTGCGAGTAAGGGGCAGGTTTTTGATATAAGTGTTGCGGGAAAGATCGGTGGTGTCAATGGTGTTGAGGTTGGGGTTGGAGATTTGTTGATCTGTTTACAGAATGTGTTAGGGGGCGCACAGGGTGAAGTAGGTAGTTCATGGGCAAGGATAAGGCGTCCTAACGAGCTATTGGGACCGTCATCTTCTGCTAATAACAGGATAGCCGTCTTTGACGGCACTACCGGAAAATTGATAAAAGACGGTGGTAGTACAATTGCAGATATTGTCTCAGGACAAGCAAATTTGCGTAACAAGCAGCATAAGATAACCGGCAATGAGGGGAGCATGGCTACTGTGATAACTATTACAAACGCCTTGACAGAGAGTGTAATGAGCGGGACTGTTCCTACGTTTAGTGTTAATGGGTTAAGCTATCCTATGGGTGATTATGCCAGCCTTAATATAGGAGAATGGGCGTTTTCAGGTTCATCAATACGTGTACGGCTTCCTTATAATCTTGAAACAGATGATGTAATATTGATAATTTATAATTATTAAAAATGATAAAGATAAAACAGGTAAGTGGCTTACAGACAGAATTGGACAAAATTCAAACTACTAAGTTTATTATTCCTGCTGCGGCCATGTTACCTATGACTGATGCGTCTGCTTACTATCTCGAAGGATCTATTCCTACTATGGTGTTTGACCATCTGACGAACACATCAGTAAAAGCTCAACTGTGGGATTATGAGATCCCACAAGCTGTAGCCAGAATAAAGGCAAGAGTGATTGGTAAGACAGCTGATGAGGTAACTGGAGAACAATTTGCTATGCTTGCAGTTGAAGCCCAATGGGTAGGAACAAACATTGCGTCAGTAACATTTAATCCAAGAACCGAATTTACAATAACAGGGGATGAAAAACTTGTTTATTCTAATAAAACTACGGCTTTTTCTATTGGTGGCACACGCACAATAGGTTGTGGCTTATGGATAACTTTAAAACGTGTTGCTTTACATAATGTTGATGATTTGACGCAGCCATTAATGATTGCGTGGCTTGAAATAGAGTTTTTATGATAAGGCGTTATAATTATAGGGTTGCTTTGGGTGAGGCGACATTTGAGTTGTTGCCTACAGGTGATGGCACGGGTTATGCTATATTAAGAATGGAGGCAAGTGAGACGACGACACTTTCTATTCGTGGTGGGGATGCTAAGTTTTACACAGACAATAGCGGTGCTGGTGAGAGTTCCACATGGACTATTACAAGTGGTGCTATACGGTCAATATTTGTTAAGTGTACCTCAAGGTCGTTACTTGTTTTTCCAAAGCAGGGTGTTATAACAAAATGGGGGATTAGTACATCGTTAAACGGGTGGAGTTCTGAAATTAATGCTCCTTTAATTAGTAGTGTAGGCTTCCCTTTACGTAATTTAACACACCTACATTTATCAGGACAATGTGAGTTTTCAGGTTCGCTGCCAAGCGGGTTGACTTATCTTTATTTATTAAGCTCTAACATCAATTGGACGTTTTCAGGTTCGCTGCCAAGCGGGTTGACTTCTTTAATCCTAAATGGCTCTAACATTAATTGGACGTATTCAGGTTCGCTGCCAAGCGGGTTGACTTATCTTTATTTATTAGGCACTAACATCAATTGGACGTATTCAGGTTCGCTGCCAAGCGGGTTGACTTCTTTAACCCTAAATGGCACTAACATCAATTGGACG